>Ga0182736_1000906_pt1 | contig 35589 bp, 30 predicted proteins | sample eDN5th30CKraftBY_FD_128882 | JGI IMG/M metagenome (GOLD analysis project Ga0182736, IMG submission 128882) | Enriched backyard soil microbial communities from Emeryville, California, USA - eDNA 5th pass 30_C Kraft BY (version 2) (version 2) | ecosystem: Environmental > Terrestrial > Soil >...
CATGCCGCCGGTGCCCCGGTGACTGCCCTCGCCGGCCACCACGCCGGCCAGGTCGTCCGGACCGGCCACCTCGGGAACCAGCCGGGCCGGCCCCTTGCGCGGGTCGGCGTCGTAGAGGCCGTCGATGTCGGAGAGCAGCACCAACGCGTCGGCACCGACCAGGTGCGCCACCAGCGCCGAGAGTCGGTCGTTGTCGCCGAACCGGATCTCATTGGTGGCAACCGTGTCGTTCTCGTTGACGATCGCCACGGCGTGCAGTGCCCGCAACCGGTCCAGGGTGCGGGCGGCGTTGGTGTGTGACACCCGCATCGACACGTCCTGCGCGGTGAGCAGCACCTGCCCGACGGTCCGACCGAACCGGCCGAAGGCGGCGCTCCACGCGTTGACCAGCGCCACCTGACCGACGCTGGCTGCTGCTTGCTTGGTCGCCAGATCCGTTGGCCGCCTGGATAAACCAAGCGGCTCCAGGCCTGCGGCGATGGCCCCGGACGACACGATCACCACGTCCGAGCCGGCCTTCATCCGCGCTTCGATGGCCTCGGCGAGCCCGGCCAGCCGCGCCGCGTCGAACATACCGTTCTGGGCGGTCAGCGCGGTGGTGCCGATCTTGACGACGACGCTGCGAGCGGTGCGAATCGCTTCGCGCGCACCGCCGCCCGTCACGGCTCCTCCGAACGTTCGCGGCGCTGTTTGCGCGCGACTTTGCGTTCCGCGGCGCCTACCCGGTCGCTTCGCTCCACCCGAATGTCGGTGCCTCTCCCGGACAACGGCATGTCGACCCCGGCCGGCGTGGCCGGTTCCCAGTCGAACGTCATCTCCCCGATCGTCACCGCGCAGCCCGGTTTGGCGCCCAGCCGCAGCAGCTCGTCTTCGACCCCGAGCCGGGCCAGCCGGTCACCGAGGTAGCCCACCGCCTCGTCGTTGTCGAAGTTGGTCTGGTGTACCCAGCGCTCGGGACGTGTCCCCCGCACCACGAAACCGCCGTAGCCGTCCGCTTCCACGGTGAATCCGGTCTCTCCCGCGGGTATCGGCCGGATCACCGGCCGGCGCGCCACCGGCTCCGGCTGCGCCGCCCGGTACGCCGACACCATATCGGCTAGCGCGAACATCAACGGGCGCAAACCTTCCCGACTCACCGTGGACACCATGAACACCGGCCAGCCGCGCTCAGCCACGATGTCGTCGCGGACGAACTCGGCCATCTCTCGTGCTTCGGGCACGTCGATCTTGTTGAGCACCACCGCGCGCGGCCGCATCACGAGGTCGCCGAGGGCCGAATCCCCTTGCATGGTGGGTGTGTAGGCAGCCAGTTCGGCTTCGATGGCCTCGATGTCGGAGAGCGGGTCACGGCCGGGCTCTGCGGTCGCACAGTCCACGACGTGCACCAGCACCGCGCAGCGTTCGATGTGGCGCAGGAAGTCCAAGCCCAGGCCGCGCCCAGCCGAGGCGCCCGGGATCAGGCCGGGCACGTCGGCGGCGGTGAAGGTGTTCTCCCCGGCGGAGACCACGCCCAGGTTCGGCGCCAGCGTGGTGAAGGGGTAGTCCGCGATCTTCGGTTTGGCCGCCGAGATCACCGACACCAGCGCCGATTTGCCCGCTGAGGGAAACCCGATCAGGCCGACGTCGGCGACGGTCTTGAGTTCCAGAATGAGGTCGCGGCTCTCGCCCTTCTCCCCCAACAGCGCGAAGCCCGGTGCCTTGCGCGCCCGCGACACCAGCGCGGCGTTGCCCAGCCCGCCGCGTCCGCCGGCGGCGGCCTCGAAGCGGGCCCCGATGCCCACCAGATCGGCCAGCAGCCGTCCGTGTTCGTCGAGCACGACGGTGCCGTCCGGCACCTTGATCTCCAGGTCGGCCCCGGCGGCACCGTCTTTGTTGCTGCCCTGCCCCTGCTTTCCGGACGCGGCGCTGATGTGCGGGCGGAAGTGGAAGTCCAGCAGGGTGTGCACCTGGGGGTCGACGACCAGCACGACGCTGCCGCCGCGGCCGCCGTTGCCGCCGTCCGGGCCGCCGAGGGGCTTGAATTTCTCCCGGTGAATCGACGCGCAGCCGTTGCCCCCGTCGCCCGCGCGGACATGGATGACGACGCGGTCGACGAACCGGGACATGGCGTTACTACCTATCCGGCGCCAGAGGGCGCCCAGTTACGCCGGCGACTAGTCGCGGGCGACAGGCACGATGTTGACGGTCTTGCGGCCACGCTTGAGGCCGAACTCGACCGCACCGGGTGCCGTGGCGAACAGCGTGTCGTCGCCGCCGCGCCCAACGTTGATGCCCGGGTGGAAGTGGGTGCCGCGCTGCCGGACCAGGATCTCGCCGGCCTTGACGACCTGGCCGCCGAACCGCTTGACACCGAGCCGCTGCGCGTTGGAGTCGCGCCCGTTGCGTGAGCTGGAAGCGCCCTTCTTGTGTGCCATCTCGTTCGCTCCCCTACTTGATTCCGGTGACCTTGAGCACGGTCAGCTGCTGACGGTGACCCTGCCGCTTGTGGTAGCCGGTCTTGTTCTTGAACTTGTGGATGCGGATCTTGGGGCCCTTGGTGTGCTCGAGCACCTCCCCGGTGACCGCGACCTTCGCCAGCTTGGCGGCGTCGGTGGTGACGGTGGTGCCGTCCACGACCAGCGCGACCGGCAGCGAAACCGATGCACCCGGCTCGGAATCGAGCTTCTCGACCTTGAGCACGTCACCGACGGCAACCTTGTACTGCTTGCCGCCGGTTTTGACGATTGCGTACGTCGCCATCGTTGGTGTCTACCTCTACTTCTCGAGTACTTCTCGGGTGCCGCTCGCAGCGCACGCCATCGGGACTTGCGCAGGTGGTTGGGGTTCTGTCCGCCGAGCCGGGTCATTTCCGCCTGGCGACAACTGGTCTAGGGTACTTGACCAGCGACTAAGGGGTCAAACCGGCCCTGCCCGGCCGCTCTCAGCTCGGTGGCCCCGCCGGGCGGGCCGCAGCACGGCGCCGCCGGGGCCGCTCGTAGGCCACCGCGGAGGCCATGGTCTCCTGGTCGGAGTCGTCACCCTCGTCGGACTCGTCGATGACGTCGAGGTCGTCGTCGAAGTCGTCGTCATCGTCGTCGAGGTCCACTTCGACCTCTTCATCGACGTCCTCATCGACCTCGTCCTCGACGTCGTCGGTGTCGTCGGTGTCGTCGGTGTCCTCGGTGTCCTCGAGGTCCTCGCCGTCGTAGGTGTCCTCAGAGTCGCTGTCGTCCCCAAGCTCCGCACCGGCCGGCTGCCGCTCCGCCTCGACGACCGCCTGCGGCTCCTCGACCACCGACTCCGCGGTGGCCTCGGCACCCGCGCCGTCCTCGGACTCCTCGTCCTGGCGGTCGCTGGCAGCCGCCATCGCCTTGAACATCGGATGGTCACCGGGGGTGTGCACCGGGACCTTGGCCACCACGGGCTCATCGACCTTGGGCTTCTTCGATCGCTTGCTGCGCCGGCTGCTGAGATCGGACTTGCGCCCCGGCGCGGCCGAGTCGACCGGGTCGGCGTGCACCATGATGCCGCGCCCGGCGCAGTGCTGGCACGACGTCGAGAACGCCTCGATCAGCCCGGTGCCCAGCCGCTTGCGGGTCAGCTGCACCAACCCCAGGGACGTCACCTCGGAGACCTGATGGCGGGTCCGGTCCCGGCCCAGCGCCTCGGTCAGCCGGCGCAGCACCAGGTCGCGGTTGGACTCCAGCACCATGTCGATGAAGTCGATGACGATGATGCCGCCGATGTCGCGAAGGCGCAGCTGCCGCACGATCTCCTCGGCGGCCTCCAGGTTGTTCTTGGTCACCGTCTCCTCGAGGTTGCCCCCGGATCCGGTGAACTTGCCGGTGTTGACGTCGACCACCGTCATGGCCTCGGTCCGATCGATCACCAGGGTTCCGCCCGAGGGCAGCCAGACCTTGCGATCCATCGCCTTGGCCAGTTGCTCGTCGATGCGGTGCACGGCGAACACGTCCGGTCCGGATTGCCCCTCCGGACCCTCGGGTGCGGTGTAGCGGGTCAGCTTCGGCAGCAATTCCGGCGCCACCGATCCCACATAGTCGTTGATCGTCGCCCAGGCGTCGTCACCGGAGACCACCAGCTCGGAGAAGTCTTCGTTGAACAGGTCGCGGATCACCTTGACCAGGACATCGGGCTCTTCGTAGAGCGCCACCGCAGCGCCGGCCGCTTTCGCCTTGGTCTCGGCCGCCGTCGCCTCGATCTGGTTCCAACGTTCCTGGAGGCGCTCCACGTCGGCGCGGATGTCCTCTTCTTTGACGCCCTCCGACGCGGTGCGGATGATCACGCCGGCGTCGGCGGGCACCACCTCACGCAGGATCTCCTTGAGTCGCTGACGCTCGGTGTCGGGCAGCTTGCGGCTGATCCCGGTCGATGACGCCCCCGGCACATACACCAGGTAGCGGCCGGCCAGCGAGACCTGCGTGGTCAACCGGGCGCCCTTGTGCCCGATCGGATCCTTGCTGACCTGCACCACGACGTAGTCGCCCGGCTTGAGCGCCTGCTCGATCTTGCGGTTGGCGCCGCCCAGGCCGGCGGCCTCCCAGTTCACCTCGCCGGCATAGAGCACCCCGTTGCGGCCGCGGCCGATGTCGACGAAGGCGGCCTCCATCGACGGCAACACGTTCTGCACGATGCCCAGGTAGACGTTGCCGACCAGGGAGGTCGATGCCGCCGAGGTGACGAAGTGCTCGACCATCACGCCGTCTTCGAGCACGGCGATCTGGGTGTAGCGGGCGCCGATGTGCGGCGGCTCGGTGCGGACCCGGTCGCGGACCACCATCCGGCGCTCGACCGCTTCGCGGCGGGCCAGGAACTCGGCCTCGCTCAGGATCGGTGGGCGGCGGCGGCCGGCGTCACGCCCGTCGCGGCGACGCTGACGCTTGGCCTCCAGGCGCGTCGACCCGGTGATGCCCTGGATCTCGTCGTCCGACGAACTCTTCTCGCCCTTGGCTCCCCGGGCGGACTTGGCGCGCGGCGTCCGTTCGTGCACGACCGTGTTGGGCGGGTCGTCCGGGGCCCCGGTGTCGTCATCATCGCCGGTGCCGGACTTGCGCCGACGGCGCCGGCGCCGGCGCCGGCTGCCCGACTCGTCGGTGGCATCGGTGTCGTCGCCACCGTCCTCGGCCTCCCCGGCCTCGTCGGATTCCGTGGCGGAGTCGTCGTCCTCGGTGTCGTCGTCGGAGTCGGCGGCGTCGGCCGCATCGTCCGTGGAGCCGCCTTCGGAGCCGCGGCCCCGACCGCGCCCGCGCCGCCCGCGGCGGCGCCGGCGATTGGCGGGACGGTCCCCGTTTTCGTCATCGCCGTCGGGACCGAGGTCGTCGTCATCGTCGGACCCCTCGTCGTCGTGGGACGCCGCCGGCTCGAAGGAGACCGGCTGGGGTGCCACGAACAGCGGCATGTAGTCGACCCGCGCGCCGGCCGCCTCGGTCTCCAGCAGCAGCCGGGACTCGGGCTCCTGGGGAACCTCGCCGGACTCCGCGGACTCGGGGGCCGCTGCCTCGGCGGTGGGCTCCTCCGCCAATCCCAGCAGGTCACGGACTCGGACCGCCTCGACGCGATCCACGCTGGAATGGGCGCTGCGCGCCCGGCCGTCCAGCTCGGTCAGGGCATCCAGCACCCGCTTGCTGGTGGTGCCCAGCACCCGGGCCAGGGAGTGGACCCGGAGACGATCCGGCAACTCCTCATGCTCGGTCGGCACCGCCGGTACATCCGAATCAGGGCCTGTGAAAAAAGACGGGTCTGCCACGTACGTCTCCTCAAGCCCCCGGGCGCGTCGCTACGACGCGGCCACGCGAGGGCTTCTCGTTATTCGCCCGGCTCACTTCTCCGGGCTTGTGGTGGTCTCGCTCCGAGGGGCTCGGGTGGAACCGACTCGGTGCCTGGCTGAATGAGGACCGGCGATCGGCGCCGCATCACATATCGCGACCGTCGCACTCGCCTAAGCCTTCATTCGGGTGGCGGACACCGGTCCGGTGACGTTCACCCGTTGGCCAGTATCCCACACAACCGGCGCAAGCCGGTCGAAAGGCATTAACTGCGACGTCAGGCCAGTGTCATGGGAGATGTGGGTGCCGACGGCTTCAGGTCGGGGAACCACAGCGCGATCTCACGCTCGGCCGACTCCGGCGAGTCGGAGCCGTGCACCAGGTTGAACTGGGTCTCCAGCCCGAAATCACCCCGGATGGTGCCGGGGGTGGCCTTGGCGACCGGGTCGGTACCGCCGGCGAGCTGCCGGAAGGCCTCGATGGCCCGCGGCCCCTCCACCACGGCGGCGACCACCGGGCCGGAGGTGATGAACTCCAGCAGAGAGGCGAAGAACGCCTTGCCCTCGTGTTCGCCGTAGTGCTGCCGGGCCACCGCCTGCTGCACCGGCCGCAGTTCCAGCGCCGCCAGGGTCAGGCCCTTCTTCTCGATCCGGGCGATGATCTCGCCCACCAGCCGACGGTTGACACCGTCCGGTTTGATCAGCACCAAAGTCCGCTCAGTCACCGCGACAGCGTACCGAATAGCCGCGTCGCTATGAGCGGCGCAATACCTCGGCACGGAAGTAGGCGATCAATGCCCACACCGCGGTGAACACCAGGCCCATCACCCCCACGCCCGGATAGATCACGAACCCGGCGACCAGCACGGACTGCAGCGCCAGATTTGCCCAGATCGCCCACGACCGGCCTTGGATACCGGTGAACAGCAACAACACCAGAGCCAAGCCGAGCAGGTACGCCAGTGACACCGGTGTCAGCCCACCTCCGACCACGTGGACCACCGGCAGCGCCAACAGCACCACGATCGCCTCGAGGATCAGCGTCGCCGCCATCACGCCGCGGAAGCTGCGCCACGGATCGGGCGCCGCGGTTTGGTCGGTCATGCCGGGTCCCTCCCGAACAAGCTGCGTGCGGCCCCGGCCGTGACCACCGAGCCGGTGATCACGATGCCCGTTCCCGCGGTGTCACCGTCGGAGTCGAACTCATCCACCAGCGCGGTCGCGGCGTCGATGGCATCCCCGAGTGTCTCGGTGGTCACCACCCGGTCGTCGCCGAACCACCGCACCGCTGCCGCGGTCAGCGTCTCGATATCCAAGGCACGCGGAGAACCGTTGTGGGTCACCACGATGTAGTCGAACACCGGTTCCAGGGCGGCGAGGATGCCGTCAACGTCCTTGTCGGTCAGCACGCTGACCACCCCGACCAGGAACCGGAAGCCGAACTCCTCGGTCAGCGCTTGGGCCAGCGCCGTTGCGCCGGCGGGGTTGTGCGCGGCGTCGATGAAGACCGTCGGCGAGCTGCGCATCCGCTCCAGCCGGCCGGGGCTGCGGGCCGCGGCGAAGCCGGCCCGAACCGTCTCGACGTCGAGCTGACGCTCGGCGCCCGCCCCGAAGAACGCCTCCACCGCTGCCAACGCCACCGCCGCATTGTGAGCCTGGTGCTCGCCGTGCAGCGGCAGGAAGATATCCGAGTACACCCCGCCCAGGCCCTGCAGTTCCAGCAGCTGCCCGCCCACCGCGAGCTGGCGGCTGCGCACCGCGAACTCGGAGTTCTCCCGCGCCACCGCGGCATCTGCGCGCACCGTTTGGGCCAGCAGCACCTCCATCACCTCGGGCACCTGACCGGCGCTCACCACGACGGTGTCCACGAGCTCGTCCGAGGAGCGGTGAATGATGCCGGCCTTCTCCGCCGCGATGCCGGCGAGGTCGTCACCGAGATAGTCGACGTGGTCGATGCCGATCGGGGTGATGACGGCAACCGGCGCCTCGACGACGTTGGTGGCGTCCCAGCGGCCGCCCATGCCGACCTCCACGACCGCGACATCGATCGGGGCGTCGGCGAATGCGGCGAACGCCATCGCCGTGACCACCTCGAATTTGCTCATCGCCGGCCCGCCCTGCTCCTGCGAGGACGCGTCGACCATCTGCACGAACGGCTCGATCTCGGCGTAGGTCTCCACGTACTTGGCCGGGGTGATCGGCACACCGTCGATCGCGATGCGCTCGACCGCCGATTGCAGATGCGGGCTGGTGGTGCGCCCGGTACGACGGCTGAACGCCGTCAGCAGCGCATCGATCATCCGGACCACCGAGGTCTTGCCGTTGGTGCCGGCGACGTGAATCGAGGGGTAGCTGCGTTGCGGGGAGCCGAGCAGCTCCAGCAGGGCGTTGATCCGGGTCAGGCTGGGCTCGATCTTGGTTTCACCCCACCGCTGGTCGAGCAGGTGCTCGACCTGCAGCAGGGCCGCGATCTCGTCCGGGGTCGGCTCGGTGGTGCCGACCGGGTGATCGGTCATGTCAGGCCCGCGAGTAGCCCGGTGATCCGGTCCACTTCGTCACGGGCCACCTGCTGGCGGGCCCGGATCTTGTCGACCACCGCTTCGGGTGCCTTGGCCAGGAAGGCCTCGTTGTCGAGCTTGGCCGCGGTGGCCACCAGCTCCTTCTCCGCAGCCGCCAGATCCTTCTCCAGGCGCCGTCGTTCGGCGGCGACGTCGACGGTGCCGGAGGTGTCCAGTTCCACCACGACAGTGTTTCCCCTGTCGCCGCGCCCCAACCGCACCTCCACGGTGGCCGACGGGGTGAAATCCGCTCCCGGTTCGGTCAGCCAAGCCTGCGACGTCACCGCAGCCACCTGGGTGGCCAGATCCGCACCGTCGATCCCGGTCAACCGGGCCGGAACCTTCTGCCGGTCGCGTAGGCCCTGATCGCTGCGGAAGCGACGCACCTCGGTCACCAACTTCTGCATGTCGGCGATCCGTTGTGCGGCAACCTGGTCCAGAACGATTCCGGACGGCTCCGGCCACTCGGCGATCACCAAAGACTCTTCACCGGTGAGCTCCTGCCACAGGGTTTCGGTGACGAACGGGATCACCGGATGCAGCAGCCGCAGCAGCGTGTCGAGCACCGCGGCCAGCACCGCTGTGGTGTGCGAAAGACCCTCTCCCAACTGAGTTTTGGCCAGCTCGACATACCAGTCGCAGAACTCGTCCCAGGCGAAGTGGTAGAGCGCCTCACAGGCCCGGCCGAACTCGTAGCCGTCGAACGCCGAATCCACTTCGGCGCGCACCTCTTCCAGCCGTCCCAGAATCCAGCGGTCGGCATCGGTCAGCTCGTCAAGCGACGGCAGCGGTGCCAGACGCGCACCGTTGAGCAACGCGAACCGGGTGGCGTTGAACAGCTTGGTGACGAAGTTGCGCGACGCCCGGGCATGGTCCTCGCCGATCGACAGGTCGCCGCCCGGGCTCGCACCGCGGGCCAGGGTGAACCGCAGGGCGTCGGCGCCGAAGACCTCCACCCAATCCAGCGGGTCGATGCCGTTGCCGCGGGACTTGCTCATCTTGCGGCCGTGCTCGTCGCGAATCAGGCCGTGCAGGAACACGTTCCGGAATGGGACCTGAGCGCCGCGGGTCCCCCCGGCGGTGAGCGCGTCGTCACCGCCGACGAACGTGCCGAACATCATCATCCGGGCCACCCAGAAGAACAGGATGTCGTAGCCGGTCACCAACACGGTGGTGGGATAGAACTTCGCCAACTCCGGGGTGGCATCCGGCCAGCCCATCGTGGAGAACGGCCACAGCGCCGAGGAGAACCAGGTGTCCAGCACGTCGGGGTCCTGCTCCCAGCCTTCCGGCGGGGTCTCATCCGGTCCGACGCACACCTTCTGGCCGTCCGGGCCATGCCAGATCGGGATGCGGTGGCCCCACCACAGCTGCCGGGAGATACACCAGTCGTGCATGTCGTCAACCCAGCTGAACCAGCGCGGTTCCAGGCTCTTGGGATGAATGACGGTGTCGCCGTTACGAACCGCGTCACCGGCCGCCTTGGCCATCGACGACACATTGACCCACCACTGCATCGACAGCCGTGGTTCGATGACTTCGCCGCTGCGCTCGGAATGGCCGACGCTGTGCAGATAGGGCCGCTTCTCGGCGACAATGCGCCCCTGGGCGGCCAGCGCTTCACGAACGGCGACTCGCGCCTCGAAGCGGTCCATACCGTCGAACTGCGTCCCGGTGCCGGTGATCCGGCCTTTGGTATCCAGGATGGTCGGCATCGCCAACTGGTGCCGCAGGCCGATCTCGAAGTCGTTGGGGTCATGGGCGGGAGTGACTTTGACAGCGCCGGTACCGAATTCGGGGTCGACGTGTGTGTCGGCCACCACCGCGATCTGCCGGTCCAGGAACGGGTGATCCAGGCTGGTCCCGACCAGGTGCCGGTACCGGTCGTCGTCGGGATGCACCGCGATCGCGGTGTCACCGAGCATGGTCTCGAGCCGGGTGGTGGCCACCACGATGTGAGGCTGTGCGTCATCGAGCGAGCCGTACCGGAACGACACCAGCTCGCCTTCGATGTCTTCGTATTTGACCTCGAGGTCGCTGATCGCGGTCTGAAGCACCGGCGACCAGTTGACCAATCGTTCGGCCTGGTAGATCAGGCCGGCGTCGTAGAGCCGCTTGAAGATGGTGCGGACCGCACGCGACAGGTGCTCGTCCATGGTGAACCGTTCCCGGCTCCAGTCCACGCCGTCTCCGATCCGGCGCATCTGCGCACCGATGGTGCCGCCGGACTGGCGTTTCCAATCCCACACCTTCTCGATGAACAGCTCACGACCGAAGTCTTCCTTGGTCTTGCCGTCGACGGCGAGCTGGCGCTCGACGACGCTCTGGGTCGCGATACCGGCGTGGTCCATGCCGGGCAGCCACAGCACCTCGAAGCCCTGCATCCGCTTGCGGCGGGTCAACGCGTCCATCAGGGTGTGGTCGAGTGCGTGGCCCATGTGCAGGTTGCCGGTGACATTCGGCGGGGGAAGCACGATCGAATACCCCGGCTTGGTGCTGGCCGGATCGGCGGTGAAGTAGCCGGCATCAACCCAGCGCTGGTAGATCGCGTCCTCGACCGCACCCGGCTCCCAGGATTTGGGCAGGTGTTCGGCGTTGGCGGCGTTGGGGGTGGCGGTCACCGCTCAATTCTAGGAACGACGGTCGAGCGACCCCGCCGAGGGCGGCAGCCCCCCGAGAAAAGACCCCCGAATCCAGCCGGATTCAGGGGTTTTCTCGTGTGGTCTCGCCGGTCGTTGCGCGGCTACTTCTTGCCGCCGAGCAGGCCACCGAGGATGTCGCCGATGGCGCCGCCGGTCTTGCCGCCGATCATGTTGCCCAGGATGCTGCCCATCGACTGGTTCTTGGCGCCGCCACCGGAGGCCATGCCGCCCAGGATGCCGCCGAGGACGTCCCCGAGGCCGCCGCCGCCAGAGGCCTGCTGCTGGGCCGGCTCGGCCTTCTGGCCGCTCAGTTGCTTGCCGATGTAGGCGAGCACGATCGGCGCGAGGATCGGGAGCAGCCGCTGCAGCAGGTCGTTGTTGCCGGCGCCGGCGCCCGACAGCGCCGAGGCGACCTGGCTGGTGTCGTTGCCGCCGAAGATGGTCGAGATCAGCTGTTGACCCTCGGCCTGGTTGGCGCCGAGCGCATTGTCCAGCAGCCCCTGGGCCGCGAAAGTGTTGGCCGTGCTGGCGATGTTGTCGGCCTGGCCCGGATCCTGAGCGTTGTGGCTGAGCCCGCTGACCAGCACGGGAACCAGCGTGCGGATGGTGCTGTCCACTTCGCCCGAGTCGGCACCGAGTTGGTTGGCGATGTCCTGGATGGGAATCTGCGCGAAGAGATCGTCGAGGCCGGCCATGAGTTCGTCCACCTTCGTTGCTCGGGTGCTGCAGGGACAACGGTCGAAAATGACACTAGCCCAAAGTGCAGCCACCAGCACCGGTCGTTTCCGGCCCGGTCAGCTCAGCCGGGACACCTCCAACGTCACCCCCGCCGCGGGCAGTCTGGTCAGCAGCGCATCGCCCATCGCGGCCGCCGGGGTCAGCACTCCGTACCGGTCGGGCAAGGAATCGCGGTCCAGCGCCAGCGCCAGCGCGCTCTCGGCCAGCAGCACCGCGGTGGCCTGGTAGCCGGGGTCGCCCTGCTGTGCGATCACCGCCCGGTAGCGCGCTCCGGTGCTGGTGGTGGTGTAGGTCTCCAGGCGGTAGTAGCCGTTTTCGCGCGTGCTCCGGCTGGGACCGGTTCCCGGCTTGGGCAACACCCGCTCGAGCCACGCGGCCGGCAGCAGCCGGAAGAGGTGGCCGCCGACTCCGAAGGTCAGCTTGCCCAGCGCGGTCGCGATCACCGACAGCGCGGGTGCCGCGACCGACGAACCGACACTCATATGTTCGGCGTAGCGGAAGCGGCGTCCGTAGGCCCAGTCCAGCAACCCATTGCTACGCCGCACGATGCGGGTGTTGTAGGGCGCCATGGCGAAGCCGGCGGTCCAGATACCGTCCAGTTCCGGCGCGATGTCACGGCCCCGGCGCCAGATCAGGTCGGGTTCGGGGCCCAGCCGGGGTTCCGCGGACCGGTCGACGCTGAGCGTATGGGTGTCGAACAGCTGGCGCCGGGCCTCCGGGTCGCTGGAGACGGCGCTCAGTACCTCGACCATCGAGGCGAGGGTGCCGCCGGACACCCCACCGGAGAAGCCCCGCACGACGAGGTCGGTGCCGAGCAGATCCCCGGTGCCCTCGTCTCGGGCCGTCCGGTAAAGCGCGTAGACGCTCATATCCGACGGAATGGCGTCGAAGCCGCAGGCGTGCACGATGCGGGCGCGGTTGTCCGCGGCCTGCTTGTGGTAGAGGTCGATGCTCTCCCGCACGAACGTCGCCTCGCCGGTCAGGTCGACGTAATCGGTACCCGCGGCCGCGCATGCCGCAACCAGCGGCATTCCGTAGCGGGTGTAGGGACCCACGGTGGTGATCACCACCCGGGTGCGCGCCGCCATCGCCTCCAGCGTCGCGGGGTCTTCGGCGTCGGCGACCACGATCGGCCAGTCCTGCGCCGCCGCACCGAGCTCGTCGCGAACCGCGCTCAACCGTTCCTCGGAACGCCCCGCCAACCCGATTCGGGCAGCGCCACCGGCGCGGGACAGGTATTCGGCGGTCAGCTTCCCGGCAAAACCGGTTGCTCCGTAGAGAACGATGTCGAGCTCGCGCGGCGTGTCTGGCACGAAAGCGACGTTACTCGCCGGCCGTAGCCGGCTCCTACGGCGACGGCGCCGGGGGTGCTATCCCCCGGCGCCGTCGACAGCACTGTGCAGATGTTCAGCCGCGACGGCCGCACACCGGCCACGCGCCGATGCCCTGGGTGCGCAGCACGTTCTCGGCCACCCGGATCTGCTCGGCGCGGCTGGCGTTGTGCGGCAGACCGCTGCCGCCGTTGGCACGCCAGGTGCCCGCGTTGAACTGCAGGCCGCCGTAGTAGCCGTTTCCGGTGTTGATCGACCAGTTACCGCCGGACTCGCAGGCTGCGATGGCGTCCCAGTTGACGCTGTCCGCCTTGGCGGTGGCCTCGGACAGGGCAACCGCTCCGGTGATCAGGGCGCCGGCGATCGCGGCCAGGGTGAGGGGCTTCCGGACGTTCTTCAACATCGTTCCTTTCGCAGTGCGCGCGCCGAAGTACAAGTGGGTTGGCATGCCTGGCTCTGCAGGCGGGGAGTGGTGGTCTTCGAGACGTGCCATCTCGGTCAGGCACGACAGCGGGGGCAGGGTCTGCCCGCCGGGATGACACCCGGCACCGCGGAAGCATTCATTGGGGCCGCCCGCGGCCCCGCTCACACGCGGTTCCGTGGATTCAATTTGTTTGCCCGCTATTCGGGCGAGGGGAAACTTACGAAACGTTGCGGCGACAAGTCCAACCGCTAAACGTGGTATTTCGGGCAGATCACGAAACCATCACAGCTGTGGATCGAATGGTCACAGCAGGTCAACAATAATTTTTCGCGCCGCAACCCGTTAATCCGGCGGCGAATATTCGTGAGTCAGATCACGGCTATTTTGTGGGCTGGGCCACGCCGAAACGGGCTGGTTCCGTGCCCGGAGCGGGCCGTCACGTGGCTGGTTCGACGCGCCAAACCCGCCCCATGCGCATCATCTGTCCCATAAATTGCTGGTCACGGGCGTTTCTGCCGTGCGGTCGCCGGCCGGCAACACCGCACCGACGGTAGGCGCCATGAGGGTCGTGGGGTTCGATAATTCGCCGCGCGGCGCAGATTTCTCCGCCCGGTAGGCACAAATTCACCGGGACCTTGGAGCACCATTTACCGCCGATCTACGGCGCCGGCCGCCACCCGGCTCTTGAAAGGTGAACAGCCCTCGGCCACAAGGACTTTCGCTGCGCAACGGTCCGTCGGCACACAGCTCCGTGAGCCGCCGGCACGATCGCAATAATGTTTGTATTTCACCGAGATAACGAAAAGTGTTGGTTACGCCTCACATGGCGCCGCAGAATCCATTCTGGAAGTCGTCGAGCAGTATTTGCTGTTGCGAGGTCAGAACGCGGCGCTTCGGCGGTGCGCTCAGGCCAGCCCGGCCAGGTCGTCGGGTGAGTTGAGGTTGGCCAGCGGGGACGCATCGGCCACCACGATCCGTTGGACGACGACCATGCCGACCAGCGCACCCACCCGCCGTTCCCCGGCGGCGACGATCGCGTCGACGGTGTCGGCCAGCGCCGTGCGGTAGACCCCGGCCAGATAGTGATCCCGCTCTGCTCTCGGCAGCACGATGTCGGCCACGGCGGCGCCCGCCTCCGGAGTGGAGTCCGCCAGCCGGCCGATCAACTCGGGGGTCAGAAACGGCATGTCGACCGCGCAGACGAAGGCGCGTTCCGCACCGGCGCGCGCCGCGGCACGCAGCCCGAGCCCCACGGCGGGCAGCGGGCCCATTCCGGGTGCTTCGTCACGAAGCACGAGCGCGGAAAGAGCGGGCAGCGCCTGCTCCTGGGCGGCCACCACGAAGACCGGATCGCAGCGCTGGGAGACGACCGACACCAGGTGCTCCACCAGGGTCCGGCCCTCGAATCGCCCGGGCACGGTCAGCGTCGCCTTGTCCCGGCCCATCCGGCGCGATGCGCCGCCGGCCAATACGACCCCGGCCAGCCGGCCGGTCATGACGTCAGGCTCGCCTTAATCCACGGTCCAGGTGTCGCGGCCACGCAGCAGCGCCTGGAGGGCGGCCGTGTCGTGCGCGCTTGCCTGCCGGGCTTCGGCGACCTGCGCGCGAGCCAGGTCGTCGTAGGTCGGCTTGGTCACCTTGCGGAAGATCCCCATCGGGAAGTGCGACAGGTCCTGCTCGGAGAGCCGCGACAGCGCGAACGCGTAGGAGGAATCGGCCAGGGTGGCGTCGTGCACAACGATCTGGTCGGCCGATACGTTGGCGGTCTTGGCGACCTCCAGCCCGTAGCCGGTCTTGATCACGCAGTACTCGCCCTCGGCGCCGAAGACGATCCGCTCGCCCTGCCGGAGGTTGATGATGCGGTTCTCGGCACCTTCCTTGCGCAGCAGATCGAAGGAGCCGTCGTTGAAGACCGGGCAGTCCTGCAGGATCTCCACCAGCGCCGACCCGCGGTGCTCCATCGCCCCGCGCAGCACCTCGGTGAGGCCCTTGCGGTCGGAGTCCAGGGCGCGCCCGACGAACGTGGCCTCGGCGCCGATCGCCAGCGAGACGGGGTTGAACGGATTGTCCAGCGAACCGTACGGGGTCGACTTGGTGATCTTGCCGGTCTCCGACGTCGGCGAGTACTGGCCCTTGGTCAGACCGTAAATCCGGTTGTTGAACAACAAGATGGTGAGGTTGACGTTGCGGCGCAGGGTGTGGATCAGGTGGTTGCCGCCGATCGACAGGGCGTCACCGTCACCGGTGATCAGGAACACCGACAGGTCCTCGCGGGCGGTCGCAAGCCCGGTGGCGAACGTCGGGCCGCGGCCGTGGATCGAGTGCACCCCGTAGGTGTTCATGTAGTACGGGAAGCGGCTGGAGCAGCCGATACCGCTGACGAACACCACGTTCTCGCGGCGCGCCCCCAGCTCGGGCAGGAAGTTGCGCATCGTATTGAGGATGGCGTAGTCGCCACACCCGGGGCACCAGCGCACCTCCTGGTCGGAGGTGAAATCCTTGGACTTCTGCGGCTCGTCGGTGGTGGGCACTCCGCTCAGGGCGGTCAGCCCCAGCTCGGTACCGACCAGAGACTCGGTCGTCAGATCTGCGGTCATGAGTTCGCTCCTGCTGTACCCGCAATGGTGACCGCCGCGGCCTTGGCCAGCGACGCCTTCTCGTTCTCGCGCGCGGCCAGCGTCCCCGCCAGCGCGTCGTCGATGATCCCCTCCACCTCGTCGGCGAGGAACGCCTTTCCGGCCACCTTGGTCACCGACTGGATGTCGACCAGGTAGCGGCCGCGCAGCAGCAGCGCCAGCTGGCCCAGGTTCATCTCCGGCAGCACCACCTTCGGGTAGCGCCGCAGCACCTCGCCCAGGTTGGCCGGCAGCGGGTTGAGGTAGCGCAGGTGCGCCTGCGCCACCTTGACGCCGCCGCGCCGGACCCGCCGGCACGCCTCGGCGATCGGCCCGTAGGAACTGCCCCAGCCCAGCAGCAGCAGCTCCGCGTCACCGGTCGGATCGTCGACGACCAGGTCGGGGATCTTGATGCCGTCGATCTTGGCCTGACGCAACCGCACCATCAGGTCGTGGTTGGCCGGCTCGTAGGAGATCTCCCCGGAGCCGTTGGCCTTCTCCAGCCCACCGATCCGGTGCTCGAGCCCCGGGGTGCCTGGAATGGCGAACTGCCGGGCCAGGGTCTCGGGGTCACGGGCGTAGGGCTGGAAGGGTTCGCCGGCCTTGGCCAGGTTGCGCTCGATGGGCTCCATCGAGGCGACGTCGGGGATGCGCCACGGCTCGGACCCGTTGGCGATCGCCCCGTCGGACAGCAGCACCACCGGCGTGCGGTAGGCCAGCGCGATCCGGACGGCCTCGATGGCGGCCTCGAAGCAGTCCGACGGCGTGCACGGCGCCAGCACCGCGACCGGCGACTCACCGTTGCGGCCGTACAACGCCTGCAGCAGATCCGCCTGCTCGGTCTTGGTCGGCAGGCCGGTCGACGGGCCGCCACGCTGAACATCGATCAACAGCAGCGGCAGCTCGGTCATCACGGCCAAGCCCAGCGCTTCGGCCTTGAGCGCCAAGCCCGGGCCGGAGGTGCTGGTGACGCCCAGCGCGCCACCGTAGGAGGCGCCGATCGCCGCACCGATCCCGGCGATCTCGTCCTCGGCCTGGAAGGTCAGCACGTTGAAGTTCTTGTGCTTGGACAGCTCGTGCAGGATGTCCGAGGCCGGGGTGATCGGGTAGGTCCCCAGCACCACCTGGGTGTCGGCCAACTGGCCGGCGGTGATGACGCCATAGGCGAGAGCGGTGTTGCCCGAGATCTGGCGGTACTCGCCCGCCGGCAGCTTGGCCGGTGAGATCTCGTAGGTGGTGCCGAACGCCTCGGTGGTCTCGCCGTAGTTCCAGCCCGCCTTGAGCGCCAGCACGTTGGCCTCGGCGACGTCAGGCTTCTTGGCGAACTTCTCCCGGATGAAGCGTTCGCTGCTCGACAGCTCCCGGCCGTACATCCAGGACAGCAGGCCCAGGGCGAACATGTTCTTGGCGCGCGCGCCGTCCTTCTTGGTCGCGCCGATCACCTCGACCGCGCCCAGCGTCAGGGAGGTCATCGCGACCGGGACCACGACGTAGTCGGAGAGCTCGTTGGTCTCCAGAGGGCTGGCCTCGTAACCGATCTTGGCCAGGTTGCGCTTGGTGAACTCGTCGGAGTTGACGATCACCATCCCGCCGCGGGGCAGGTCGCCGATGTTGGCCTTCAGGGCCGCGGGATTCATCGCCACCAGCACGTCGGGGCGGTCACCGGCGGTCAGGATGTCGAAGTCGGCGATCTGGATCTGGAACGACGACACGCCCGGCAGGGTGCCCTGGGGGGCGCGGATCTCGGCGGGGTAGTTCGGCTGGGTGGCCAGGTCATTGCCGAACAGTGCTGCCTCGGAGGTGAAGCGATCACCGGTGAGCTGCATGCCGTCACCGGAGTCCCCGGCGAAACGGATCACGACTTTCTCGAGTTTTTGGCGCCCGGGCGCCGACCCGGCTCCGTTACCGCTCGGACCCACGGCCCCCGCCTTCCATCACTGTCTGCCCGGGCCCGCACAGCGCGACTGGCGCACCCATACTTTTTTCTGTCACTGGCGGTACCGATTATTGCACCGTTCTTAGAGACGATTCGACGCCACACCGTCTCGAAACCCCACCGACTTATTGTCAAACCCCGACGTCACGGCGGGGTTCTCGGACCACATGCTACCGAAATGTGGTTTTGGTCACGTTTGCCGGCCGCGCAACATTAAGAAAGTTTCGCTACCGGTGAGTAACCTTCGGTGGCGTGGCAGGGCGCCCCGGGGATCAGGCGCTCTTGTCGCGCCGCTCGGCGCGCGAGGTCTTGCGCGGCACGATGGTCGGCAACACGTTGTCCTGCACCGTTTCCTTGGTCACCACGACCTTGGCGACGTCGTTGCGGCTGGGGATGTCGTACATCACCGGCAGCAAGACTTCTTCCATGATCGCCCGCAGGCCGCGGGCCCCGGTGCCACGGTGGATGGCCTGATCGGCGATCGCCTCCAGCGCGTCCTGGGTGAACTCCAGTTCCACCCCGTCCATCTCGAACAGCCGGGTGTACTGCTTGACCAGAGCGTTCTTGGGCTCCGAGAGGATCTTGACCAACGACTCCATGTCCAGGTTGGTCACCGAGGCCACCACCGGCAACCGGCCGATGAACTCCGGGATCAATCCGAACTTTATCAGGTCTTCGGGCATCACCTCGGCGAAGTGATCGACGGTGTCGACCTCCGCCTTGGACCGGACCTCGGCACCAAAACCCAAGCCACGCTTGCCGACCCGGTCGGAGACGATCTTCTCCAGTCCGGCGAATGCCCCGGCCACGATGAACAACACGTTGGTGGTGTCGATCTGGATGAACTCCTGGTGCGGATGTTTGCGCCCGCCCTGCGGCGGAACCGAGGCCTGGGTGCCCTCCAGGATCTTCAGCAGCGCCTGCTGCACGCCCTCGCCGGAGACGTCGCGGGTGATCGACGGGTTCTCGCTCTTGCGGGCGATCTTGTCGACCTCGTCGATGTAGACGATCCCGGTCTCGGCCCGCTTGACGTCATAGTCGGCGGCCTGAATCAGCTTGAGCAGAATGTTCTCCACGTCCTCGCCGACGTAGCCCGCCTCGGTCAGCGCGGTGGCGTCGGCGATCGCGAACGGCACGTTGAGCATCTTGGCCAGGGTCTGGGCCAGGTAGGTCTTGCCGCAGCCGGTGGGGCCGAGCATCAAGATGTTGGACTTGGTCAGCTCTACCGGTTCACCGGAGCGGGAATCGCGGCTCTTCTCGCCGGCCTGGATGCGCTTGTAGTGGTTGTAGACGGCCACCGCCAGCGTGCGCTTGGCCGTGTCCTGCCCGATGACGTAGCCCTCGAGGAAGTCCCGGATCTCAGCGGGCTTGGGCAGCTCGTCGAGCTTGACGTCGTCGGCGTCGGCCAGTTCCTCTTCGATGATCTCGTTGCACAGGTCGATGCACTCATCGCAGATGTAGACGCCGGGACCCGCGATGAGCTTCTTGACCTGCTTCTGGCTCTTCCCGCAGAACGAACATTTCAGCAAGTCACCGCCGTCTCCGATGCGCGCCATGGTGCGTTAGGACCTACTTCCTGTTCGCCGTTCATCGTCGGGGTATCGGTGTCTGCCCCGACGCTACCCGCTCATTCCGGTGCGAGGCGACCGATAAGGCCGAATCGCGTCGTTGGTATTCGTTTCTGGGCCTGTATGTCTGCCCCAAGAAGATATCGCCCGTGTCGCTATACCCCGCGTGTGACGCGCTGGCGTGGCGTGAGCGTGTCGTCGGCGTTACCCGGCCGTGAGACGGCCGGAGCCCAGCAGCCCTACAGTGGCGAACGTGGGGTTCGCCGTGCCCGACGATACCGTGCTCGTAGCCGATGGCGGGCTGGCCACCGAACTGGAAGCCCGCGGCGCCGACTTGTCCGATCCGCTGTGGTCGGCCCGGCTGCTCGTCGAGCACCCCGAAGAGATTGCGGCCGTTCACGCCGCTTTCTTCGCCGCGGGCGCCCAGATCGCGACCACCGCCAGCTATCAGGCGAGCTTCGACGGGTTCGCCGCCCGCGGAATCGACCGACGCGCGGCCGACGGGCTGTTGCGCCGCAGCGTGAGCCTGGCGCGCCAGGCTTGTGGCGACGCGCCGTCCCGCTGGGTGGCGGCGTCGGTCGGACCGTACGGCGCTGCGCGTGCTGACGGATCGGAATACGTTGGCCGGTACGGCCTTTCGATTGCACAGTTGTCGTCTTGGCACCGACCGCGGCTGGAGGTTCTGGCCGGTGCCGGCGCCGATCTGCTCGCGCTGGAGACCGTGCCGGACCTCGACGAGGCGGCGGCCCTGGTGGGCCTGGTCCAGGAGGCGAATGTGCCGGCGTGGCTCAGCTACACGATTGACGGCACGGCGACCCGCGCCGGGCAGCCACTCGCCGAGGCCTTCGCGGTGGCCGCCGGGGTGCCGCAGATCGCCGCTGTGGGAGTGAACTGCTGTGCGCCGGACGACGTTCTACCGGCGATCGAAATTGCCGCCGAGGTCACCGGCAAGCCGGTGGTCGCCTACCCCAACAGCGGGGAAAGCTGGTCCGCCGGGGGCTGGGCGGGGCCGGCGCGCTTCTCCCCCGAGTTGGTACCGCGGTGGGTGGCCGCCGGTGCCCGCATCGTCGGTGGCTGTTGCCGAGTGCGCCCGGCCGACATCGCGGCGATGGCAGCCGCATTACGACGAACGTGCACTCAGCGCGAAAATCCAGCGGCCGGAAATTCGCGCTGAGTGCACGCTCGGTGTGGAGAAAACTAGGCGGTCTGGGCCGACAGCTTGCGGTACTCCAGCACGGTGTCGATGATCCCGTACTCCTTGGCCTCGGCCGCGGTGAGGATCTTGTCGCGGTCGGTGTCCTTGCGGATCACGTCGGCGTCCTTGCCGGTGTGACGGGCCAGGGTGGACTCCATCAGGGTCCGCATCCGCTCGATCTCGGCGGCCTGGATCTCCAGGTCGGAGAACTGTCCCTGGATCACCCCGGACAGCGAAGGCTGGTGGATCAGCACCCGGGCGTTGGGCAGCGCCATCCGCTTGCCCGGCGTGCCCGCGGCCAGCAGCACCGCGGCGGCCGACGCGGCCTGCCCCAGGCACACGGTCTGGATGTCGGCACGCACGTACTGCATGGTGTCGTAGATCGCCATCAGCGAGGTGAAGGAGCCGCCCGGGGAGTTGATGTACATGGTGATGTCGCGGTCCGGATCCAGCGACTCGAGCACCAGCAGCTGGGCCATGATGTCGTTGGCCGACGCGTCGTCGACCTGCACGCCGAGGAAGATGATGCGCTCCTCGAACAGCTTGTTGTAGGGGTTGGACTCCTTGACGCCCCAGCTGGAGTGCTCGACGAACGACGGCAGGATGTAGCGCGCCTGCGGCTGGATTGCTCGCAAGGTTTCAGGGTTCATTTTGCGGCTCCGTTGGTGTGGGCGCGGGTAATGATGTGGTCGACGAAGCCGTATTCCAGGGCTTCCTGGGCGGTGAACCAACGGTCGCGGTCGGAGTCGGCCTCGATCCGCTCGATCGGTTGACCGGTGAACTCGGCGTTGAGCCGGAACATCTCCTTCTTGATGACCGCGAACTGTTCGGCCTGGATCGCGATGTCGGCGGCGCTGCCGGTCACCCCGCCCAGCGGCTGGTGCATCAGGATCCGGGCGTGCGGCAGCGCGTAGCGCTTGCCCTTGGTGCCCGCGGCGAGCAGGAACTCACCCATCGAGGCGGCCATGCCCATCGCGTAGGTGGCGACGTCACACGGCGCCAGCACCATGGTGTCGTAGATCGCCATCCCGGCGCTGATCGAACCGCCCGGGGAGTTGATGTACAGCGAGATGTCCTTGGTGGGGTCCTCGGCTGCCAGCAGCAGGATCTGGGCGCACAACCGGTTGGCGATGTCGTCGTCCACCTGCGACCCCAGGAAGATGATGCGTTCTCGCAGCAGCCGCTCGTATACCGAGTCGACGAGATTCAGACCGGGCTGGCTCACAGTGGGATACCTGCTTTCTCGAGATTCAGATGCCGAGACCTGTTTATGACCCTAACCAAACCGCGGCTCCGAGGACGGCCCGAACCGCCCTCGTTCGCTCACAGCGTCACTCGTCGGGTGTCGCCTCGGTGTCGGGAGCCTCCTCAGCGGCGTCGACGACAGCCTCGGCGGACTCCTCGGCGACAGCCTCGGCGGACTCCTCGGCGGCCGCGCTGCTCCCGAAGAACTCGGCGGTGTCGATTTCGTTGCCGTCGGTGTCGCTGACCGAGGCGGCACGCACCGCCGCAGCCAGCGCCATGCCCCGACGCACGTCGGCGAAGACCGCGGGCAACTGGTTGTTCTGCTGCAGGAACTGCATCAGCTGCTGCGGCGCGACACCGTACTGACGCGACATCAGCACCAGGTGCTGGGTGAGGTCGTTCTGGCCCACCTGGATCTCGAGCTTGTCGCCGAGCGCGTCGAGCAACAGCTGCGTCTTGACCGACTTCTCGGCCTCGCTGCGGGTCTCGGCGTCGAACTCGGCCCGCGAGGAGCCCTGCTCCTGCAGCGCCTCGGCGAACTTGTTCTCGTCGTGGTCGAGACCGTGCAGGGCGTTGTGCAGCGCATTGTCGACGTGTGCCTGCACCACGGCCTCGGGCAGCGGCATCTCTACCTGCTCGACCAGCGCCTCCAGCGTCGCCTCCCGGACCTTCTCGGCCTGCTGGATGCGCTTGGTCCGGGCGACCTGCTCGGCGAGGTTCTCCCGCAGTTCGGCGATGGTGTCGAATTCGCTGGCCAATTGCGCGAACTCGTCGTCGGCCTCGGGCAGTTCGCGTTCCTTGACCGACTGAACGGTCACGGTCACCTCGGCCTCTTTACCGGCCTGCGGGCCGGCGACCAGGGTGGTGGTGAACGACTTGCTCTCACCGGCCGAAAGCCCCACGATGGCGTCGTCCAGGCCTTCGATGAGCTGACCCGATCCCACCTCGTGCGACAGGCCCTCGGTGGCGGCCCCCTCAACCGATTCGCCGTCGATGGTGGCATCCAGATCGATCGACACGAAGTCGCCGTTGACGGCCGGGCGGTCGACCCCGGTCAGGGTTCCGAACCGGGCGCGCAGCGCCTGCAGCTGGGCGTCGACCTCGTCGTCACCGACCTCGATCGGGTCCACGCTGATCGTGAGCTGCTCCAGGTCGGGCAGCGTGATCTCCGGGCGCACGTCGACCTCGGCGGTGAAGGTGATCTGGTCGCCGTCGTCGAGCTGGGTGACCTCGATGTTGGGCTGGCCGAGCGGCTTGAGGTCCGAGCTGGTCACCGCCTCGCTGTACCGGCTGGGCAGCGCCTCGTTGACCACCTGCTGCAACACCGCGGCGCGGCCGAAGCGGGCCTCGATGAGCTTGGCCGGAGCCTTGCCCGGCCGGAACCCCGGCATCCGCACCTGCTGCGCCAGCTGCTTGTAGGTCCGGTCGAAGTCCGGCTGCAACTCGGTGAACGGCACCTCCACGTTGATGCGAACCCGGGTGGGGGTCAGCTGCTCGACGGTGCTCTTCACGGGCGTACTCCTCGATATCGTTGACGGTCAGTCGTGCCGGTGCGGCGCGCGCTGCTGGTCGGGGTGACAGGATTTGAACCTGCGGCCTTCCGCTCCCAAAGCGGATGCGCTACCAAGCTGCGCTACACCCCGCACTGACCAGGCGATCCTACGGCCCGGCAGCTACGGCGAGACAGCCGCCCGCACGGCACGGCCGCAATGGGAGTGCCAATTGGATTTGAGGCCGACTACGCCGGTACAGTCTGCCCTGGATATTGCGGGCGTAGCTCAATGGTAGAGCCCTAGTCTTCCAAACTAGCTACGCGGGTTCGATTCCCGTCGCCCGCTCGAAACGGGGATTTGCCCTGGCAGGAAGGCACGCCAATGGGCGGCACACAGCACGTCCAGATTCATGGGTCGTGCTCACCGCGCTTCGAACGGGTGCGGTATGAGTTCGAACGCAATTTCACGCTGCGCGAGGAACTCGGAGCCGCTGTCGCGGCATACGTGGACGGGGAACTCGTCGTCAACCTGTGGGCCGGGTCGGTCGATGTCGAGGGCCGGCAGCCCTGGAAGGAAGACACGCTCGGCACCGTGCTGTCCGGCACCAAGGGGCTGACCAGCACCTGCGTCCACCGGCTCGCCGAAGCCGGCGAACTGGATCTGCGCGCCCCGGTGGCCCACTACTGGCCGGAGTTCGGCCGGGCCGGCAAGCAGGACATCTCGCTGGCCATGGTGCTGGCACATCGCTCCGGGGCGATCGGGCCGCGCGAGCCGATGCACTGGCGCGACGTCACCGACTGGGACCTGGTCTGCGAACGACTGGCCGGCGCCGAACCGTGGTGGCGGCCGGGCACCGCGCAGGGCTACCACATGACGACCTACGGCTTCATCATCGGCGAGGTCGTCCGGCGGGTGACCGGTATGACGGTGGGCCAGTATCTGCAACGTGAGGTCGCCGGCCCGCTGGCGGCCGAGGTGCACATCGGCGTGCCCGCCGATCAGCAGCCCTACCGCTGCGCCGACCCGGTGGGCAAGCCGACGATCCGGGAGATGCTGGCCTCGGCCGGCGCCCCGAAACGTCCGACCTCGCTGGACGACCATCCCAAGGCGGGGCTGGCGGTCGCGATGGGGTTCGCCCCCGACGACGAGATCGCCACCAACGACCTGACCCTGTGGCGGCAACTGGAGTTCCCCGGCACCAACGCCCAGGTCTCGGCACTGGGCATGGCCACGTTCTACAACGCGCTGGTACAGGAGAAGCTGCTCAGTCGTCCCGCCATGGACCGCCTCCGGGTGTTGCAGGGCGGCACCGAAACCGATCTGGTGCTCGGGCCCCGCGTCGCCGAGCACGGCTGGGGCCTGGGCTACATGCTCAACGCCCAGGGGGTCAACGGACCCAACCGGCGGATCTTCGGTCACGGCGGGTTGGGCGGCTCTTTCGCGTTCGTCGATCTGGAGCACCGGATCAGCTACGGCTATGTGATGAATCGGTTCGACCACACCCAGGCCAACGCCGACCCGCGCAGCGTGGTGCTGTCCAACGAGATCTACCGGGCGCTCGGTGTGCCGATCCGGCCCCGGCGGGAAACGATCTACGACGACTGAGCGCGTGGCCCTACCACGCCGCCCTGACACGACGGGCACCAGAACACGTTGCGGCCCTCCAATTCCGCGGTGCGCACCGTGGTTGCGCACAGCCGGCACGGCTCCCCGGCGCGGCGGTAGACGTAGGTGCGCGGTTTGCCGGGCGCATACGCGGGTGCGCCGTGATCGTCCTCCGGCCGCACCACGACGATGTTGCCCCGGCGCAGCCCGACCTTCATCAGGGCGACCAGATCCGCCCAGATCGCAGCCAGTTCCGCTTCGCCGATGTCGGATCCGGGCCGGTACGGGTCGATCTGATGCCGGAACAGCACTTCGCTGCGATAGACGTTGCCGACACCGGCGAGCACCGACTGATCCATCAACAGCGCAGCGATTGTCCTGCGGGACTTGGTGATTCGCTTGAAGGCTAGCGCCGGGTCGGCGTCGCCGCGCAGCGGATCCGGCCCGAGTCGCGCGATCACGTCGGCGGCCTGCGCCTCATCGACCACTTCACAGGCCGCCGGGCCGCGCAGATCAGTGCCGTACTCGGCGCCGATCATGCGCATCCGAACCTGGCCGACCGGTTCCGGCACGCCGCCGCCGTCGCCGGACAGCTGGAACTCGGTGAAGTGGCCGTAGATGCCGAGGTGAACATGCACGATCGCCCCGCCGGCGTAGTGGTGGAACAGATGCTTGCCCCAGGCCTCGGCGCGGGTCAGCGGTCGCCCGTGCACCGCGGCGGCGCCGGACTCGAACCGGCCCTGCGGACTCGACACCGCCACCGGAGCGCCGGCGAAGCGGCGCTGGTGCAACCGCGCCAGTCGGTGCAGGATGTGCCCTTCCGGCATGTCAGGCCCGTCCGGTCGGGGTCAGGCCGGAGCGCCGGGTACCGGTGGTGCCTCGTGGGTGCGTTCGTAGGCCGCCAGGATGTCGATGCGTCGCTGGTGGCGTTCGGCCTGCGACCACGGCGTGCTCAGGAACGCGTCGACGATCGCAAGGGCCTCGGCGACGGTGTGCATCCGGCCGCCGATGCCGATCAGCTGGGCGTTGTTGTGTTCACGGGCCAACTGTGCAGTCTCGGTGCTCCACGCCAACGCGCACCGTGCCCCGGGCACCTTGTTGGCGGCGATCTGTTCGCCGTTGCCCGATCCGCCGATCACGATCCCCAGGCTGTCCGGGTCGGCCACCGTTCGCGACGCCGCCGCGATGCAGAACGCCGGGTAGTCGTCCTCGGCGTCGTAGCTGTAGGCCCCGCAGTCGACCGGCTCGTGGCCGGCCTGCCGTAGGTGCTCGATGATCTGCTCTTTGAGTTCGTAGCCGGCGTGGTCGCAGCCGAGGTAGACGCGCATGGCCGACATTCTCTCAGACCCGCATCCTCCCCTCCCCGCGAGCGTGCGCGTCTGTCCGCGACACGCCGCACGTTGGCGTACAACTGCGCACGCTCGCGGGAACCGTGACCGGCTAGTCGAATTCGGGCCCCTCGGTGCGGCCACGCTTGAGCTCGAAGAAGTGCGGGTAGGACGCGAACGTCACCGACGCGTCCCACAGCTGTCCGGCCTGCTCTCCGCGGGGGATGCGGGACAGCACCGGACCGAAGAACGCCACCCCGTTGACGTGGATGGTCGGGGTGCCGACGTCCTTGCCAACGGCGTCCATCCCGGCGTGGTGACTCTTGCGCAGGGCATCGTCGTAGATGTCGGTGGTGGCCGCGTCGGCCAGCTCGGCCGGCAGCCCCACCTCGGCCAGCGCACCGGCGATGACGTCGGCGAAGTCCTTGTTGTTCTGGTTGTGGATCCGGGTTCCCATCGCGGCGTACAACGGGCGCAGGATCTCGTTGCCCCGCTGCTGTTCGGCGGCGATCGCCACCCGCACCGGGCCCATCGCCTGCTTCAAGCCCTCGCGGTACTCCTCGGAGAGGTCGTCGCGGCCCTCGTTGAGCACGGCGAGGCTCATCACGTGGAAGGTCACATCGATATCGCGGACCTTCTCGACCTCCAGAATCCAGCGCGACGTGATCCAGCACCACGGGCACAGCGGGTCGAACCAGAACTCGGCGTGTGATCTTTGTGCGGCCATGGGCGATCCTCTCCAACGACGACGGAAGCTTCGTTGTGCACAACTATGCCCGCCGTGCCCGTGTTCCCGAAGACGGCCGGGATCTCGCGGTTCGCCTGATCGCCTCAGAGGCCCAGCGCTACCAGCACCACCGCGATCGCCGGAAAGACACCTTGGACGCAGGCGGCTCGCGCCATGTTGGAGGCCGACGTCACCAGCACCAGCGCGGCGGCCAGCATCGATCCAAGCGCGGCGAACATCAATGCGCCCCCAACAGCGTTGTGCCCCAATGCGACCGCACCGATCCCGACTCCGGTCACCACGGCCAGGAACAGGTTATAGAAACCCTGGTTGAACGCGAGCATCTTGGAGGTCTCGGCTTCCTGCGCCGTGGTGCCGAACACGGCTCGGGTGCGCGGTGATGTCCACCGCAACGATTCCAGCACGAAGATGTAGACGTGCACCGCCGCGGCCAGCGCGGCGAAGACCGAACCCGCAACAAGCATGGCGACCATTAAACCCGGTGGAACGCTCGCGCGCTCCGCCCGGCGGCTACTGTTGGCGGGCGTGGCACTTCCTAACCTCACCCGCGACCAGGCCGTTGAACGCGCCGCTCTGGTCACTGTCGACAACTACCGGATCGCGCTGGACCTGACCGACGGCAGCGGCAAACCGGGCGAGCGCACCTTCCGCTCCACCACGACGGTTACCTTCGATGCCCTGCCCGGCGCCGAGACCGTCATCGACATCGCCGCCGCGACCGTTCGCAGCGCCACCCTCAACGGCCGGGCGCTCGACGTCTCGGCCTACGACGAGTCCGTCGGGATCGCCCTGACCGGACTGGACAAGCACAACGTCGTCGAGATCGACGCCGACTGCTACTACTCCAACACCGGCGAGGGCCTGCACCGCTTCGTCGACCCGGTCGACGACGAGGTGTACCTGTACTCCCAGTTCGAAACCGCCGACGCCAAACGGATGTTCGCCTGTTTCGACCAGCCCGACCTCAAGGCCACCTTCGATATCACGGTCACCGCGCCGCAGCACTGGGAGGTCGTCTCCAACGGCGCGACCGAGGGCGTGACAAAGACCGACGACGGCGGTGTGCACACGTTTGCGAGCACCCCGAAGATGAGTACCTACCTGGTGGCGTTGATCGCGGGACCGTACGCGAAATGGACCGACGTCTACCGCGACGAACACGGCGAGATTCCGCTGGGCCTGTTCTGCCGGGCCTCGCTGGCGCCGCACATGGACGCCGAGCGGCTGTTCACCGAGACCAAGCAGGGATTCGGCTTCTACCACCGCAACTTCGGCACACCGTATGCGTTCGGCAAGTACGACCAGCTGTTCGTGCCGGAGTTCAACGCCGGGGCGATGGAGAACGCCGGTGCGGTGACGTTCTTGGAGGACTACGTCTTTCGCAGCAAGGTGACCCGGGCGTCTTATGAGCGACGCGCCGAGACCGTACTGCATGAGATGGCGCACATGTGGTTCGGCGACCTGGTCACCATGCGCTGGTGGGACGATCTGTGGCTCAACGAGTCGTTCGCGACGTTCGCCTCGGTGCTGTGCCAAAGCGAGGCGACCGAATACACCAGCGCCTGGACGACATTCGCCAATGCGGAGAAGTCCTGGGCTTACCGCCAAGACCAACTGCCGTCGACCCACCCGATCGCCGCCGACATCCCCGACCTGGCCGCCGTGGAGGTCAACTTCGACGGGATCACCTACGCTAAGGGCGCTTCGGTGCTCAAGCAGTTGGTGGCCTACGTCGGGCTGGAGCAGTTTTTGGCCGGTCTCCGCGACTATTTCGCCGCGCACGCCTTCGACAATGCGACCTTCGACGACCTGTTGGCCGCGCTGGAGAAGGCCTCCGGGCGGGATCTGTCCGACTGGGGCCGGCAGTGGCTCAAGACCACCGGCCTGAACACCCTGCGTGCCGACTTCGACGTCGACGACGACGGCGCGTTCACCCGATTCGCGGTAGCCCAGAGCGGAGCTGCCCCCGGCGCCGGCGAGACGCGGGTGCACCGGTTGGCCATCGGCATCTACGACGACGACCCCTCCGGCTCGGGCCGGCTGATGCGGGTACACCGCGAGGAGCTCGACATCGACGGGCCCAGCACAGAAGTTCCTGGCCTGGTGGGCGTTCCGCGCGGAAAGCTGATTCTGGTCAATGACGACGACCTGACCTACTGCGCGCTGCGGCTGGACCCGCAGTCACTGGCCGCCGCGACCGAGCGCATCGCCGACATCGCCGAGCCGTTGCCGCGCACGCTGGTGTGGTCGGCGGCCTGGGAGATGACCCGCGAGGCCGAGATGCGCGCCCGCGACTTCCTGGCGCTGGTCCACCGCGGTATCGGCGCCGAAACCGAGGTCGGGGTCGCCTCGCGGTTGCTGCTTCAGGCCCAGACCGCGCTGGGGTTCTACGCCGACCCCGGCTGGGCCGCCGAGCAGGGCTGGCCGGCGTTCGCCGACCGGCTGCTGGAATTGGCCCGCGCGGCCGAGGGCGGGTCGGATCACCAACTGGCCTATATCAACGCGCTGTGCACGTCGGTGCTGTCCGAGCGGCACACCGAGGTACTGGCCGCGCTGCTGGATGCCGACCCGGCGGATCAGGGTCTGGCCGGGCTGGCAGTCGACACCGATCTGCGCTGGCGGATCGTGGTGGCCCTGGCCCGCAGTGGTGTGCTCGACGCCGACGCGATCGACGCCGAAGTTCGACGCGATCCCACCGCGGCAGGCAAACGCCAAGGCGCCCAGGCCTCGGCGGCGCGCCCGCAGGCGGCGGTCAAAGAAGCGGCTTGGCAGCAGGTGATCGAGGACGACACCCTGGCCAACATCACCGGCCGGGCGATCATCGCCGGGATCGTGCAGCCCGGTCAGGGCGACTTGTTGGAGCCGTTCACCGAGAAGTATTTCGCGGCGATCCCCGGGGTGTGGGAACGGCGCTCCAGCGAGGTGGCGCAGACCGTGGTGGTGGGCCTGTATCCGGGGTGGGACGTCAGCCAGGCCGGACTGGATGCCGCCGATGCGTTCCTGGCCGATCCCGCGGTACCGCCACCGCTGCGGCGGTTGGTGCTGGAGGGCCGGGCCGGAGTGGAGCGATCCCTGCGGGCGCGGGCATTCGACACCGCCTGATCAACGGTCGCCCATCAGGACCGGGATCGGCTCACCGGTATCCCCCGTCGGATAACCCGGCGTCGCGCTCGAAACTGTTGACGCCGCCGAGAGCCCGCGCTCGTGCCTCCGCGGCGAGATAACGCACGGGCATCTGCACCGGCCCGAGCGCGGCCCACTGCTGGGCGTGGATCTCCTCGTGGTGCAGCAGCCTGTCCAGGCCGGGGCCATCGCTGGAGATCTGTCCGCATTCGACGATGTCACGCAACCGCCGGGCCGGGTCGCAGCCACGATCGGCGTTGACCATGAAAAGGTCGCCCCACATGGTGCCGGTACGACGGCTGAGGTGGGCGTGAAACCGGTTGCCGCCCAGCCCCATCAGGACGCCGTGGGGGGTGGTGACCAGGCAACCGCCGGTGCCGCTGATGCCCCGGACCGCCTCATAGCTCCAGCGGTTCGCGCGCTGGCGTGCGACGATCCGCGCGACCTCGGCGGCGCCGTACGGCGTCTCGGGAAAATCATTGCGGCTACCGGTGCGGGCGTAGCCGGTGCCGGCATTGATGATGTAGGTCAACAGGGTCGCGCGACGCGCTTCCTTGCCGCCGGCCCCCCGGGGAATCACGAAGAAGCTCTTACCGTCGGGATCGGTGATCTGCTCCATCGCGTCGAGGACCCGAAAGCTGTCGCGGGTCAGGAACCGCTGGCGGACGATGTCGGCCACGGCCTGCGGGGCGACCGCCCGCCGATCGAGGTTGGTCAACCAGCGGCGGTGCGCCGGGGAGGCCGTGACCGCGACAGCGCGAGCTGAGCCGCCCACCTTCGCGACCGATTCGACAGGGGCTAGGCCGGGGTGATGCCGGCGCTGAGCACCTGCACCGCGCTGACCAGGCCGTCGATCAGTTTGCCGTCGGTGAACGCCGCCGTGGCGGCGGCCACACCCTGGGATGCCGCCACCGGGGCTATGCGGGCACCGACGCCGGCGCCGTAGACCACCTCGATGGCCCGCTGGTCCGGCGAGACCGCGACCAGCACCGCGTCGTTAGGGGTGGGGACCTTCGCCAGGATCTCCCCGGCTCGCTTGGCGGTGTCGGACCCCAGGTCGCCGATGTAGACGGCGAAACGGGCCTTGGACGCCCGCGACCCGTAGGTCAGGGCGTCATCGAGCGCCACCAGCTCTTTGACCGGGAACGGATAGTGCAGCGACGCCTCACCGGGCTCGGTGACCCCGGATATGCGACCGCTGTAGGTGATCGCCGAGCCGTACGGAAGATCTCCCTGATCGATCGTCGCGACCTCACCAGTTGCCACTGGCTCCACCCCCCACACTGAACTCGGACTTGCCGTGACCGTGTCCGCCACCGACGACCTCATCGGTCGCCGCCCACAGGATCGGAGGATGCGTCCAACGGTCGGACATCTGATAGACGGCCGCGCGTGGCCCCTTTTGCGCCCAGATCCGCGCTGACAGCAGCGAGACCAGCAAAACCGGAATGCCGACGAAATAGCCGAGGAATGACAACACGCTCACGCCGTAGACCGTATCCCACCGCTTTGCCTTACGCCCATCGGATGGGTATCTAACGGCGACGCCATTCCTTCGCCCGGGCGCTCAGCGTGAGCAGGGCTGCTCCGGCGGCCGCGGGAGCCGGCCAGGCGCTCGGCAATGCCCCCCGAAAGCGGCAGCCGGCACGCCGTGATCGCCGGCGGCATGGCCCATTGGACGGGAATCGTTGCCGCACAAGCAGGTTAAACATGCTCAACCTTTCCGGCAGCCGATGTCCGCAGCCTGCTGCGCATTCGTCTGGGACAAGCTGACCGAGCTCAGATCGTGCCCCTTACCATGGAACCCACGGCGATCGCAGACGCTGCCGGAGGCGCAGGGCTGCGCGTGAGTACCGGAAAGGCGATGACGATGGTTCTGGCAGCGGCTGTCCAATTGGAGGCGATACTCGGCGATATCCCGGCCAACCTGGCCGCCTGCGAACGCCTCGCCGACGAAGCCGGTCGCGCCGGCGCCGAAGTCATCGCCCTGCCGGAGTTCTTCACCACCGGCATCGGGTTCGCGCCCTCGTTGGCCACCGCGGCCCTGCCCCCCGACGGTGCGGCAACCGAGCTGCTGACCGCACTGGCACACCGGCATCGAGCGTTGGTCGGCGGCTCCTTCTTGTGCCGCGATCCCGACGGGCATGTTCGCAACGCCTACATTTTGGCCGGTCCCTCCGGCGTGCTGGGGCGACACGACAAGGATCTGCCCACCATGTGGGAGAACGCGTTCTATACCGGCGGCGACGACGACGGCGTGCTCGAGGCGGGCGAGCACACGGTCGGCGCCGCGGTGTGCTGGGAACTGATGCGCACCCAGACGGCGCGACGGATGCGGGGCCGGGTGGACCTGGCGATGACCGGCTCGGGCTGGTGGTCGATACCGCGGTGGCGGCCGCATCTGCTGTTCGACCGCCTGGAACGCAACAACACCGCTACCGCCCGACACGCGGCGGCCTCGTTCGCCCAGTACATCGGCGCCCCGGTGGTGCACGCCGCCCATGCCGGCGTCCTGGACTGCGCGATGCCGTGGCTGCCCCTGCGGTACCGCGGGCACTTCGAAGGGGCCACCCTGATCGCCGCCGCGGACGGCACCATCGTCGCGGAGCGGCGCGCCGAGGAAGGCGAAGGGGTGGTGCTCGGCGAGATCACCCTGCAGCGGCAGCCGTGCGGGCTAGAACCCCCGGCCGGTTTCTGGCTGCATCGGCGCGGGGCCATGCCCACCGCGGTGTGGCATTACCAGCGCTGGCACGGGCGTCGCTGGTACCAGCGCCACGTAGTGCAGGCAAACCCAGCTCAGGCGGCGCCTTCACCGAGGTAGCGCATCCACACCGGGTCGAGGTCGTTGATCACCGCCAGCAGCCGCCAGTGCTGGCCCTTCGGCGAGGTCGGCACCAGCCGCAGCGTCCAACCGAGTTCGGCGAGCAGCCGGTCGGCCTTGCGGTGATTGCAGGTCGAACAGGCGGCGACACAGTTCTCCCACGAGTGGTCGCCGCCGCGGCTGCGTGGCACCACGTGATCGACGGTGTCGGCCTTGCCGCCGCAGTAGGCGCAGCTGTGCCGGTCACGGTGCATCAGCGCGGCGCGGGTCAACGGGATCCGGGCACGATAGGGCACCCGGACATAGGACCGCAGCCGGATCACCGAGGGCACCGGCACCGACCGGGTCGCCGAGTGGATGATCGGACCGGCCGGGTCGTCGTGCACCACGTCGGCCTTGCCGCAGATCAGCATGACGATGGCGCGCCGCAGCGGAAGCGCCGTCAGCGGCTCGAAAGTGGAGTTCAGCAGCAACACCCGCCGGCGGGTCCAGATGCTCGCGGCATCGGCACCGGACACCGAACCCGACGTGGCCACCGAGTGCAGGCATGGAGGGGCGGCAAGCCCGGACAGGCTCGCCGTGGGGGCACCGGTTCTGCGGTGGCCCCGACGTTTCATCGGCCGCTTTTGTGCTGCACCATAAATCCTCCGCGGAACAGTTCACCATGATTCGGCGCTGGTCGCACGCCTATTAGCTGTGTGTTCTCGATGTGTGTCCGGCGGCAATTCCTCGATGCCCCACAATGGTGGGCGATGCAGCCGATAGAAGAGCCCTCGTTTTATGACGCCGTCGGCGGTACGGAAACCTTCCACGCCATCGTGTCGCGGTTTTATCAACTGGTCGCCGAGGACCCGATCCTGTACCCGATGTACCCCGCCGACGACATGGACGGCGCCGAGGAGCGGTTGCGGATGTTCCTCGAGCAGTACTGGGGCGGGCCGCGCACCTACACCGAACGCCGCGGCCACCCGCGGTTACGGATGCGGCACATCCCGTTCCGGATCGGCCCGCTACAGCGCGACGCCTGGCTGCGCTGCATGGTCACGGCGATCGACGAGATCGACACCGAGACCCTCGACGACGAACATCGTGCCGAACTGCTGCACTACCTGCATTCGGTGGCCGAGTTCCTGGTCAACGCACCGATCTGATGGGCGCCGACAACCCGTGGTGGGCCAACAGCGTGTTCTACCAGGCCTACCCGCGCTCCTTCGCCGACAGCAACGGCGACGGGGTCGGCGACCTGGACGGGGTGATCGCCCACCTGGACTATCTGCGCGGGTTGGGCGTCGACGCCATCTGGCTCAACCCGGTGACGGTGTCGCCCATGGCCGACCACGGCTACGACGTGGCGGATCCGCGCGACATCGATCCGCTCTTCGGCGACCTGGCGACGCTGGACCGCTTGGTGGCGGCCGCGCACGAACGTGGCATCAGGCTGACCATGGACCTGGTCCCCAACCACACCAGTTCGGCTCATCCGTGGTTCGTCGAGGCGCTGGCGTCCGCGCCGGGCAGTCCGGCACGGGCGCGCTACATCTTCCGTGACGGCCGCGGCCCGAACGGGCAGCTGCCGCCCAACAACTGGGTGTCGGTGTTCGGCGGCCCGGCGTGGACCCGGGTCGGCGGACCCGGTGGCCCCGGCCAGTGGTACCTGCACCTGTTCGACACCACCCAACCCGATCTGAACTGGGACAACCCGGAGGTCATGGGCGATTTCGAGGAGACCCTGCGGTTCTGGCTGGACCGCGGCGTCGACGGCTTCCGCATCGATGTCTCCCACGGCATGGCCAAGGCCCCCGGCCTGCCCGACATGCCGGTCACCGACGTGGAACTGCTGGCCCACCGCGACGACGATCCACGGTTCAACCAGCCCGGCGTCCATCGGATCCACCGTGCGATCCGCGCGGTGTTCGACGACTATCCCGACGCGGTGTCCATCGGCGAGGTCTGGGTGCACGACAACGCCCTGTTCGCCGAATATCTGCGCCCCGACGAGCTGCACCTGGCCTTCAACTTCCGGTTGTTGCAGTCCGAGTTCGACGCTGATGGAATACGGGACGCGATCGAGAACTCCCTGGCCGCGGTCGCCTCGGTGGAAGCCACCCCGACCTGGGCGCTGGAGAATCACGATGTCGAGCGATCGGTCACCCGCTACGGCGGCGGGGCGACCGGACTGGCGCGAGCTCGGGCGATGGCGTTGGTGCTGCTCGCGCTTCCCGGCGCGGTGTTCGTCTACAACGGTCAGGAACTGGGGCTGCCCGGCGTTGAGCTGCCCGATGAGGCACTGCAGGATCCGGTGTGGGAGCGCTCCGGCCACACCGAGCGCGGCCGCGACGGCTGCCGGGTGCCGTTGCCGTGGTCAGGCGACGCGCCGCCGTTCGGATTCTCCGAACGGTCCGAGACGTGGTTGCCGATGCCGCCGCAGTGGGCGCCGCTGACCGTCGAACGTCAACTC
>Ga0182736_1000909_pt1 | contig 35445 bp, 34 predicted proteins | sample eDN5th30CKraftBY_FD_128882 | JGI IMG/M metagenome (GOLD analysis project Ga0182736, IMG submission 128882) | Enriched backyard soil microbial communities from Emeryville, California, USA - eDNA 5th pass 30_C Kraft BY (version 2) (version 2) | ecosystem: Environmental > Terrestrial > Soil >...
CGATCTTGAAGGTCAGCAGCAGTTCGTAGAACTTGCGCGAATAGGTCTTCTCGGACGACAGGTAGAAGTTGCGCGCCACCTGCATGGTGATGGTGCTGGCGCCCTGCGACTTCGACATGCTGACCACGTTGGTCAGGCCGGCGCGCAGCATGCCCATCCAGTCGATGCCGCCATGCTGGTAGAAGCCGTCGTCTTCGGCGGCCAGGATGGCCTGCTTCATGACCTGGGGGATTTCCTCGAAGCGCAGCACGTTGCGGTGTTCTTCGCCGAATTCGCCGATCAGGACGCGGTCGGCCGTGTAGACGCGCAACGGCACGCTGGGCCGGTAGTCGGTCATGGCGTGCAGCGCGGGCAGGCTGGGCCAGGCCAGGGCGATGGCCAGGCCCACGAACAGCATGCCGCACACGCCCAGCCCGGCCAGGACGACGGCGGCCTTGGCCAGGATGCGCTGGTGCAGGAATCGCCGGATGCCCCGGGGCGGGGCGGAATTCGAGTGTCTAGGGGTATTCATTGCTGCCGATTCTAGGTCAGAACCGGATAGACCCGCCTGCGGGCCATTAGGTTTCCGTAACCAAACATGCCAAACAGGGCGGCAAGCCGCTGCGTTCCGGGCGGGGCGTCCCGTTTTTTATGGTTTCAGGTGTTCCACGAAGAAGGCTTCCATGGCGGCGTAGAACTCGAATTTGTTCTCGTCGTTGTGAAAGCCGTGGCCTTCGTTGTCTTTGACCAGGTACTGCACTTCGACGCCGCGCTCGCGCAGCGCCTGCACGACCTGGTCGCTTTCGGCCTTGTTGACGCGCGGGTCTTGCGCGCCCTGGGCGATCAGCAGCGGCGTGCGGATGCGCTCGACGTGCAGTGCCGGCGACGTGGCGGCCAGGCGGTCGCGGTCGTGCTCGGGGTGGCCGACCATGTCGTACATCTTGGCCAGCAGCGGCTTCCAGTAGGGAGGAATGGTGTTCATGAAAGTGAACAGGTTCGACACCCCCACGTAGTCGACCGCGGCCGCGTACAGGTCGGGGGTGAAGGCGATGCCGGCCAGCGTGGCATAGCCGCCGTAGCTGCCTCCGTAGATGCCGATGCGGGCCGGGTCGGCGATGCCCTGGTCGACCAGCCAGCGCACGCCGTCGGTGATGTCGTCCTGCATGGCCAGGCCCCATTGGCCGAAGCCGGCCTCCCAGAAGCGGCGGCCGTAGCCGGTGGAGCCGCGGAAATTCATCTGCAGCACGCAGAAGCCGCGGTTGGCCAGGAATTGCACTTCGGGGTTGTAGCCCCAGCCGTCGCGCGCCCACGGGCCGCCGTGCGGATTGACGATGCACGGCAGGCCCCGCGCCGGCCGGCCCGCAGGCAGGGTCAGGTAGCCGTGGATGTCCAGGCCGTCGCGGCTGGCGTAGCGCACCGGCCGTACCGGCGCCATGTCCGCCTCGGGGATCGACGGGTTGATGTCGGCCAGCTTGTGCAGCGTGCCGGTGGCGCACTGGAACAGGTAGCGCGCGCCGGGGGTGCGGTCGTTGTAGGCGGCCACGATGAACGTGTCTTCGTCGCGGTTCCAGCCCTGCAGGGCCACGTCGTAGCCGGGCAGCAGGCCTTCCAGCTGCCGATACAGGGCTTCGGTCTGGGCGTCGAAGTAATGGCGGCGCGGCTTGTCGGCCTGGTAGGCGGCCAGTGTCAGCACGCGGCGCTTGCGCGAATACGCGGCCGCGTCCAGGTCGACGTCGTCGGTTGCGTAGACCAGTTCTTCGGCGTCGGGCGTGGCCGGGTCGATGACGACCAGCGCCAGCTTGTCGCGGCCGCGATTGCTCAGGGCATAGAACTTGCGGTCGTCGAAGGTGAAAAAGGCCGGGCTGACGCTGGTGCGGTAGTCGGTGGTGATCAGCGGCCGGAAGGCGGCCGCCTCGTCGTCGCGGTACAGCAGCGTGGTGTCCAGGCCGTCGCTGGTGATGGCGGCGCGCACCTTGCCGGCATGGTCGGTCTGCCAGCCCACGACGTTGCCCGGGTTCTGCGCCACCAGTACCGCGGCGCCGGTGCGCACGTTGACACGGTAGACGTCGAACACTTGCGGGTCGCGCTGGTTGTGGCTGATCAGCACGTGGTCGGGGTCGTCGGGCAGGTCGTCTTCGATGCCGGCGCGCACGCCGGGGTAGGGCGTCAGGTCGTGCACGGTGCCGGTGCGCGCGTTGACGGCCAGCACGTGGAAGTTCTCGTCGCCGCCGAAATCTTTCTGGTAGAGCACGATGTCGTCGCCCTTCCAGAAAAAATCGCTGATGTCGCGCGCCGTCTCGCCGGTCAGCCGGCGCGGCTCGCCCACGGGCCGGCCGTCGCGCAGGTCCTGCACGTGAATGTTCATGCGGGCGGGGTGGTCGTCCAGCGCCACCGGCTGCATGAAGCCCAGTGTCTTGCCGTCGTCGGCCAGGCGGAAGAAACCGCGCTCGGGGTTGCGGAAGAAGTCTTTCAGGGGATAGTGGCGCGGCGGCTGCGCGGCGGGCGTGGCGTGGGGCAAGGCGGGTCTCCTGGGCCGGGGCGAGCCCGGCATGTATGCGCCGATCATGCCACAGCCCGGGCAGCGTCGTCGAACTGGCGGGCAGGCCGCGGATTGCGGGATAATCGCTGCCATCTCACGGGAGTCGACATGATCAGAACAGCAGTGGCGGCGGCGGTGGCCGCCGCGGGCCTGGCGGCCTGCTCGACCGGGATTTCCCCCGGCGCGCCGTCCGACAGTTTCACGGCGCAGTCCGAATACCGCGACGCCTACCGGGCCGCCACGGCGCAGGCCGAGCGCTGCCTGCGGGGCACGGGCGCCTACAAGGTGCAGGGCGAAGTGGATGCCGCCGGGCGCAGCGCGCTGCTGCGCGTGGTGGCGCCGTTCACGGGCGACGACGTGGCGCGGGTGCGCATCGCCGCCATCGACCAGCGCCAGTCGAAGGTCGACATCGTCATGTGGGGGCGCGGTATCTGGAACACCGACGCACTGCGCGCCATGCGCGAGGCCATCACCTACGGCGTGCCGTCGTGCGTGTCGTACATGCCCGGCGACCCGAAGCCCTCGGAAGAAGTCTGGACGCTGCCGCAGCCGCGCTAGGCGGTATCGGAATCCGGATTCCGGCCGGCAGGCGCGCTCAGTCGCCGCCCGGCCGGCGCCGGATGATCTTGAAGGTGGCCGAGGCCTTGGCCACCAGTTGGCCGTCGGCGCCGCGGACCTCGCCTTCGCAGAAGGCGATCGACGCGCCGCGCCGCAGGCAGCGGGCCTCGATGACCAGGTCGCCGGTGCCGGGCGACATGAAGCTGGTGGTCATGTCGATGGTGGCCATGCCCAGCTGGGGGTCGCCGCCGCGCGCGGCCGCGCTCAGGGTGAAGTCCAGCACGCTCATCAGCGTGCCGCCATGGATGTCGCCGCGGCTGTTGGTCAGGTCGGCGCGCCAGGGCAGGGTGGTGCGGGCGTGGTCGGGGCCGACGTCGCCGGTGACCAGCCCCATCAGGCTCATCAGCGGGATATTCAGGCCGTAGTAGTCGTCTTGGGAGGCGGGCGTCGTCATGAATGCGGGCGGGTACGGATGAATGCGTGATAGCGCGCCATAATATTCTTTTTTCCGCCATGCCGCCGTTTCCGCATTGCCCGCCGGGTTAGCCATGCCATCGTTTTCGCGCAAGATCGTACATGTCGACATGGATGCGTTCTATGCATCGGTCGAGCAGCGCGACAACCCCACGCTGCGGGGGTTGCCCGTGGTCGTGGCCTGGGAAGGGCCGCGCTCGGTGGTGTGCGCGGCCTCGTACGAGGCGCGCCGCTACGGGGTGCATTCGGCCATGTCGGTGGCGCGCGCGCAGCGCCTGTGCCCGGACGCGGTGTATGTGCCGCCCGATTTCAACCGCTATCGCGATGTATCAAGGCAGGTGCGGCAGATATTCGCGCGCCATACCGACCTGGTCGAGCCGCTGTCGCTGGACGAGGCCTACCTGGACGTCACCGTCAACAAGACCGGCCTGGCCTCGGCCACCGAGGTGGCGCGCGCCATCCGCCGCGAGATCCTCGACGAAACCCGCCTGACGGCCTCGGCCGGCGTGGCGCCCAACAAATTCCTGGCCAAGATCGCCTCCGACTGGGACAAGCCCGACGGGTTGTTCGTCATCAAGCCTGCGCAGGTGCTGGCGTTTCTGCAGCCGTTGCCGGTGCGCAAGGTGCCGGGGGTGGGCAAGGTCATGCAGGGCAAGCTGCACGAGCTGGGCGTGCAGACGGTGGGCGACCTGGCGCGCTATACGGCGGCCGAGCTGGAACACCGCTTCGGCCGCTACGGGCTGCGGCTGCACGAGCTGTCGCAGGGCATCGACGAGCGCGCCGTGCAGGCCGATGCGCCGCTGCAGCAGATTTCGGCCGAGACCACGTTCGCGGTCGACCAGCCGCTGCACGCGCTCGAGGATGCGCTGGGGCGCCTGGCCGTGAAGGTGTGGGACCAGGCCGTGAAGAAGGGCGCCATCGGCCGTACGGTGGTGCTCAAGCTCAAGACCGACCGGTTCCGCATCCTGACGCGCACCCAGACGCTGGCGCGCGCGCCGGCGTCGGCGCAGGGGCTGGCCGAGGTCGCGCGCCAGCTGTGCGCGCGCGTCGACCTGCCGGCGGACACGCGCTACCGGCTGGCGGGGGTGGGAATGAGCAATTTCGGCGACGCGGCCGAACTCGCACGGCAGGCCGACCTGGACCTGTTCGGCGCGGGCGCGGCCGGTTCGCCGCCGGCGGCTACGACGCCAGGCGCTGCTTGACTTGCTTCGATACCTCGGCCATGTCGGCCTTGCCGGCCAGCGCGGGTTTCAGGATGGCCATGATCTTGCCCATGGCAGGGGCGCCGCTGACGCCCTGGGCGGCCACCTCGGCCATCGCGGCGGCGATGGCGGCGTCGATTTCCTCGGGCGCGGCGGCCTGCGGCAGGAATTCGCGCAGCACGCCGAGCTCGGCGGTTTCCTGGGCGGCGGTTTCCAGGCGGCCGGCCTGCTCGAACGCGGCGATCGATTCGCGCCGCTGCTTGACCTGTTTTTCGATGATGGCGGTGACTTCGGCGTCGCTCAGTTCACGGCGTTCGTCGACTTCTTTCTGCTTGACGGCGGCCACCAGGAACCGCAGGGTGGACAGGCGTTGCGCGTCGCGGGCGCGCATGGCGTCTTTGACGGCGTCGGACAGGCGGGTCTTGAGCGGGATGCTGCTCATGGTGAAACCTTTGTGATGGATACGGCTGAACTGCTGTTTTAACCGGCCGCCGGTGCGTCGCGCAAACGTGTGCCGGCAAAGGGGCGATTAAACATGTATTATAAATACATGTTTAATCATTACCGTAGCCGAGAAGGAGCAGTACCCATGTTGAGCCAGGAAGTCCGCACGCTGGTCAAATCCACCGCACCCGTTCTGAAAACCCATGGCGAGGCGCTGACCTGCCATTTCTATGCGCGCATGTTCCGCCACAACCCGGAACTGAAGCAGGTTTTCAACCAGGGGCACCAGGAAGGCGGGCAACAGCAGCAGGCTCTGGCGGCGGCCGTGGCCGCTTACGCCGAACACATCGACGACCCGTCGGTGCTGATGCCGGTGGTGACCCGCATCGTGCACAAGCACGTCAGCCTGGGCATCCGGCCGGAACACTACGCCATCGTCGGCAAGCACCTGCTGGCGTCGATCAGCGAAGTGCTGGGCGAGGCCGCCACCGAAGAACTGATCGCCGCCTGGGCGGCCGCCTACGGGCAACTGGCCGACCTGCTGATCGCGGAAGAGGCCCGCCTGTACGCGCACTCGGCCGCCAAGGACGGCGGCTGGACCGGCTGGCGCGCCTTCCGGGTCGAGCGCAAGGTGCCGGAAAGCGCCGAGATCACGTCGTTCTACCTAGCCCCGGCCGACGGCGGCACGGTGCCCGACTACCTGCCCGGACAGTACATTTCGCTGCGCGTGTATGTGCCCGAACTGGGCCTAATGCAGCCGCGCCAGTACAGCCTGTCGGATGCCCCCGGCCAGGGCCGGCTGCGCATTTCGGTCAAGCGCGAGCGCGGCGTTGGGGGCGCCCCGGCGGGCAGCGTGTCGAACGTGCTGCATGCGCGGGTGCAAGAGGGCGACGTGCTGGACCTGGCGCCGCCGCAGGGCGATTTCACGCTGGATGTGCAGGGCGAGTCGCCGGTGGTGCTGCTGAGCGGCGGGGTGGGGCTGACGCCGATGGTGTCGATGCTGAACCACCTGGTGGCGCGCGACGACGGCCGCCAGATCCGCTTCGTGCACGCCTGCCGGGACAGTTCGGTGCACGCCATGAAGACGCACGTGAACGCTGTGGCGGCGGCGCGGCCCAATGTGCGCAAGGTGGTGTACTACGAAACCGTGGCCGCCGGCGACGAGCCGGGCCGCGATTACGACTATGCCGGCCGCATGGACCTGCAGGCCATCCGCGACGTGGCGGTGCTGCCCGATGCCGATTACTACCTGTGCGGTCCGCTGCCCTTCATGAGCGCGCAACGCCAGGTGCTGTCCCGCCTGGGGGTGGCGCCGGAACGCATCCATGCCGAAGTGTTCGGTACGGGCGGACCGGGCGCATAGCCGGTATAGTCTGGCCGCATGCAACTGACCCGATACACCGACTTCGGCCTGCGCGTCATGATGTACCTGACGCAGGACGACGGCCGCGAGGCGCCCGCGACGATCCCCGAAATCGCCGAGCGCTTCGGCGTGTCGCGCAACCACATGGTGAAGGTGGTGCATTTCCTGGCCCAGCAGGGCTGGGTGGCGACCACGCGCGGCAAGGGCGGCGGCCTGCGGCTGGCGCGCGCGCCGGCCGACTATCGGGTGGGGGACCTGGTGCAGGCGCTGGAGCACCAGGGCGTGCTGATCAACTGCGCCGAGCCGCCCTGTGCCCTGAACGGCGTCTGCCGCCTGTCGGGGGTGCTGGCCGATGCGGTGCAGGTGTTCTACGACGCGTTGAACCGGCACACCCTGGCCGACCTCGTCCAAACCCCGACAGGGGAGGCGATTATCCGGCTGCGTCGGGTTGCTTGAGGGGGGGTGTTTTTTTGGGGGTGGTTGTTTTTGAGTTCTTTTGACGCCGGGACGGGGGGCTGAGGCGTGTCGGGGCTTCACGGTGCCGCCCGGACGCCTACGGGCGTCCGGGATCGCGTCGTCAACCTCGTCAGCCTGCGGCTTCCTCGGTTTCCCTCGCTCGGCCCCGAGGCGCCCCGACACGCCTCAGCCCCCCATCCCGGCTCCGGTGTCTTCAGATCGTCACGCCGCCGGGGTGGGTGGGGGGTGTAGGCTTCGTAGGGGCGGTTGGGGGACGGGAAGAAGATTTTGCGGGGTCGCCTTTCCAGGCCGCTTAGGGCAGCCTGGAAAGGCATTTGGGGTTGGGTTGTGTGTAAGGTCTGGGAGATGTCGGTCTTTGCGGGGTTGCCTCGCGGGCGCTTCCGTCCTTCTGATGTACTTGGCGTAAGTGCGGTTTGGCGACGAGGCACGATCGGAATGATTCCGGAAGCCACCCTAGGTGGTTTCCGGAATCGGCCCCGCAAGATATTTCTCTTTTCCCCAGCAAGCCCCTACGAAGCCTACATACCGCCCTCGTCCCGGCAGTGCGGCGATTCGGGATGCTGTGAGTCGGGGCGGGCCGGCAGGCGGGGCGCGGCGCCTCGGGGCCGAGCGAGGGAAACCGAAGGAAGCCGCAGGCTGACGAGGTTGACGAAGCGGTACCGGGCGCGCGTAGGCGCCCGGGCGGCACCGTGAAGCCGTGCCCCGCCTGCCGGCCCGCCCCGACGTCCAAAAGAACCCATACCCCCCGTCCCCCCCCAAAGGGGCGCACCCCCCCCCCACGACAACCTCAGGTTATGGATACTGCCGTGTTTGGCATTTGCCCCTGCGATGCGGGCGTCCCAGAATGTCAGGAAGCTTTGTCATTCAGGGTTTTCCATGAGGGTATGCGTGATCGGGGCCGGGGTCGTCGGGGTGACGTCGGCCTATTTCCTGGCCCGGCAAGGGCATGACGTGGTGCTGGTCGACAGCCGGGCGCGGCCGGCCACGGTGTCCAGCTATGCCAACGGCGGGCAGCTCAGCTACAGCTACGTGGCGCCGCTGGCCGGCCCCGGGGTGCTGCCCAGCGTGCCCGGGTGGCTGTTGCGGGCCGATTCGCCGTTGCGCTTCCGGCCGCGGCTGGATCCGCACCAGTGGCTGTGGTGCCTGCGGTTTGCCTTGGCGTGCCGCGCCTCGGTGGCGCAGGCGTCCACGGCGCAGTTGCAGGCCCTGTCGTACCTGAGCCGCGATGTGATGCATCGCCTGCTCGAACAGGAAGAACTCGACTTCGGCCATGTGCGCAACGGCAAGCTGATCGCCTACCGCAACCCCGAACTGCTGGAAAAGGCCCGCAAGCTGGTGGCCTACCAGGCGGGGCTGGGCGCCGAGCAGCGGGTGCTGGACGCGGCCGAGACCGTGGCACTGGAACCCGCCCTGGCCGGGCTGGGCCGCAGCCTGGCGGGCGCGGTGTATACGCCCAGCGAAGAGGCCGGCGACTGCCGGCAATTCACCGAGGCGTTGTTCCGGCGCCTGAAAGAGCTGGGCAACGCCGAATGCCGCATGGCCAATCCGGTGCGCGGGTTGCGGCGCGAAGGGCGCCGCATCGTCGCGGTCGAGACCGCCAATGGCGATATCGGCGCCGACGCGGTGGTGCTGGCCGCGGGCATGGGGTCGCGCGCGTTGCTCAAGCCGCTGGGCCAGGACGTGCCGCTGTATCCCCTGAAGGGCTACAGTCTTAGCGTGCCGCTGGCCCCCGGCGACGACACGGCGCCGGCCATCAGCGTGACCGACTACGAGCGGCGCATCGTCTACGCCCGGGTGGGGCGGGTGCTGCGCATCGCCGCCATGGTGGATATCGGCGGCCAGGACGCCGACATCGACCCTGCCCGCATCGACCTGCTCAAGCGCCAGGTGCGCGAGGCCTTTCCGCATCTGGATCTCAGCCAGGCGGTGCCATGGGCCGGCCTGCGCCCGGCCACGCCGACCGGCAAGCCGCTGATCGGTGCCAGCCGCGTGGCCGACAACCTGTGGCTGAACATCGGCCAGGGCGCGCTGGGCTTTACGCTGGCCTGCGGCAGCGCGGCCCTGTTGACGGCGCAACTGTCGGGCATGGACCTGCCCATCGACGCAAGGCCGTTCCGGCCGTAGCGGCCTGCCGCGCGTGCGCGGCGAGGCAGCGCGCGTGTCAATGGAAATTGCGGCTGCGCGCCGATAACCCGCCCAGCAGCGCCGACAGGTCCACCAGGCGCTGCGCCACCAGGTGGCAGACGCCGTTGGCGCTTTGCCAGGTGCCGTAGACGCCCAGCAGCGTGGCGCCCAGCAGCTCGCGGCGCTGGCGCTCGATGAGCTCGTTGCGCACCACCACATTCACCGGCCCGGTCTCGTCTTCCAGGGTGACGAAAATCGTGCCTTTGGCCGTTTGCGGCCGCTGGCGCACGGTGACCAGGCCACAGGCGCGCGCCAGGCGCCGGTCGGGGTAGTTTTTCAACACCTCGGCGGGCTCGAAGCGCAGCGCCTGCAGGCGTGGCCGCAACAGCGCCACGGGGTGACGGCGCAGCGTCAGGCGCAGGCTGCGGTAGTCGGCCGAGATCGATTGCCCTTCGGTGGGGGCCGGCAGCGATGGCGTTTCGGTTTCGACGATATCGGCATGGCGCAGCAGGTCGGCGCTGGCCACGCTGGCGCTGGCTTCCCAGCTGGCCAGCCGGCGATGTCCGGCCAGGCTGCGCAAGGCGTCGCCGGCCGCCAGCGCGTCGAGCTCGTGGCGGCTGAGGGCGGCGCGGCGGCCCAGGTCGCGGGTGTCGGCGAACGGGTGCGCGGCGCGCGCCCGCTCGATGCGTCGCGCGGCCTCTTCCGACAGGCCCTGCACCAGGTTCAGGCCCAGCCGCACCGCCGGACGCGGTGGGCCTGGCTGCCCCGCCTCGGCAGGCAAGTCTTCCAGCGCGGCTTCCCAGCCGCTGATGGCCGCATCGGCCGGCAGCACCACCACGCCATGGCGGCGCGCGTCCTGCACCAGCTGGGCCGGGGGGTAGAAGCCCATGGGCTGGGAATTCAACAGCGCGGCCAGGAAGGCTTCGGGTTCGTGGCATTTCAGCCAGGCACTGTCGTAAGCCAGCAGCGCGAAGCTGGCGGCGTGGCTTTCGGGAAAGCCGTATTCGCCGAAGCCTTCGATCTGGCGGATGATGGCCGCGGCGAACGCGGGGCTGTAGTGGTTGTCCAGCAACCCCTTGACCAACTTGTCGTTGAACCGATCGACGTCGCCCTTGCGCTTCCAGGATGCCATCGAGCGCCGCAACTCGTCGGCTTCGCCGGGCGTGAAGCCGGCGGCCACCACGGCGATCTGCATGACCTGTTCCTGGAAGATGGGCACGCCCAGGGTGCGCGACAGCACGCCCTTTACGGCGTCGCTGGGATAGGTGGCGGGTTCGCCGTTGCGCCGCCGCAAGTACGGATGCACCATGCCGCCCTGGATCGGGCCGGGCCGCACGATGGCCACCTGCACCACCAAGTCGTAGTATTCGCGTGGTTTCAAGCGCGGCAGCATGCTCATCTGCGCGCGCGATTCGATCTGGAACACGCCGATGGTGTCGGCCGCGCAGATCATGTCGTAGGTGGCCGGGTCGTCCGGCGGGATCTTGTACAAGGCCAGCGGCTGGCCGCGGCGTTGGCGGACGAAATCCAGCGCACGGTGCAGCACCGACAACATGCCCAGCGCCAGCACGTCCACTTTCAACAGGCCCAGGGCGTCCAGGTCGTCCTTGTCCCATTGCACCACGCTGCGTTCGGGCATGGCGGCGTTCTCGATGGGCACCAGGCGCCGCAGGTCGCCGCGCGAGATCACGAAGCCGCCAGGGTGCTGCGACAAGTGGCGCGGAAAGCGGATCAGCGTTTCGGCCAGCACGGCCCAGTGCTGCGCCACGCGGGAGGTTGGGTCCAGGCCACAGGAGCCCAGCGTGCGAAGCATGGCCTGCCTGCCGTCCCACCACTGGTGGGCGCGCGCCACGGCGTCGATGATGCCGGGGTCGACGCCCAGCGCGCGGCCGGTGTCGCGCAGCACGCTGCGCGGACGGTACGAGATCACCACGCCGGTCAGCGCGGCGCGGCTGCGGCCGTACTTGCGGTAGATGTACTGGATGACTTCTTCGCGCCGCTGGTGTTCGAAATCGACGTCGATGTCGGGCGGTTCTTTGCGTTCCTTGCTGATGAAGCGCTCGAACAGCGCCTGGCTGCGTTTCGGATCGACCGCGGTGATGCCCAGGCAATAGCACACCACCGAATTGGCCGCCGAGCCGCGCCCCTGGCACAGGATGTTTTCGCGGTTCGCGAACTGCACGATGTCGTAGACCGTCAGGAAATAGGCCTCGTATTCCAGGTCGGCGATCAGCCCCAGTTCTTTTTCGATCAGTTCGACGATGTCCGGCGGGGGTTCGCCGCCGAAGCGGCGCCGGGCGCCGGCATAGACTTCGCGGCGCAGGTAGCTGGCGGGGGTGTCGCCGGCGGGCACGATCTCGTCGGGGTATTCGTATTTCAATTCGCGCAGCGAGAACGTGCAGCGCTGCGCGATGGCCAGGGTCTGCGCCAGGGCCTCGGGCGGGTACAGCGCCGCCAGCCGCAGGCGGCTGCGCAGGTGCTGCTCGGCATTGGCCTGCAGGTCGTAGCCGCATTGCGACACGGCGCGCTTGCTGCGGATGGCGGCCAGCGTGTCGTGCAGCGGCTTGCGCGAGCGCCGGTGCATCTGCACCTGCCCCAGCGCCACCACCGGCAGGCCGGCGGCCTGCGCGGCTTGCTGTACCGCCGCCCGGTGCAGGTCGTCGCGCGCGTGGTGCAACAGCGTCAGCCCCAGCCAGGCGCGGCCCGGGAAGGTGCGCGCCAGCCAGCGGGCCTGCTCGGCCAGCACGCCGGGGTCGGTGCCGTGCGACGGCGAAAGCAGGGCCAGGCATTCGGGCATGCCGCGCAAGTGCGCATGGGCCGCGTCGGGGGCGGCGATGTCGTCCGGCGCCAGCCGGTATGCGCCCTTGGGCGCGCGCGAACAGCCCAGCGTAATCAGTTCCGACAGGTTGCCGTAGCCTTCGCGGGTTTGCGCCAGCAGCACCAGCGGCAGGGGCGGCGCAGCGGCATCCGCTCGCAGGACCAGGGTGCTGCCGACGATCAGCGGCAGGTGCAGGCGTTCGGCCGCGACCAGGGCGCGCACGACGCCGGCCAACGAACCTTCGTCGGTAATGGCCAGCGCGGCGTAGCCCAGCTGCGCAGCCTGCTCGACGAGTTCTTCGGGATGCGAGGCGCCTTGCAGGAACGAGAAATTGCTCAGGCACTGCAATTCGGCGTAATCCGGCAGCAGGCCGGGCGTGGTGGGAAGCGCGGGCGGACGGGTCATGGCAGCAACCGGGGGCCGGCGGGCCTCAGGCGTAACGCCCGTGCAGGAACCAGCGGGCGAGCTCGGTGTCGCGCTCGCGGTAGATCCAGTAGCGGGCCGTGGCGGCGTCTTCGGCCACGAAGTAATCGCGCACCGTCAGGGCCGCGTCCCACCAGCCGCTTTCGATGCGTTCGGGGCCGCGCACCAGCCGCAGCGGCTGGCCGGCATAGACGGGGCGATGTTGCGCCACTTGCAGCGGCAGCGGGGGGTCCAGCAGCCAGAACGGGCGGTCCAGCGGCCCGGGCGGCGCGCTTTGGCCGCCGGGGCCGTCTTGCGCGGCCTGCCAGCCGTTGGCGGCCTCGGGGCGATGGTCGGCCACGGGCAGCGCGTGCAGCACGCGCTGGCGGCCCAGGCGGGCGCTGAGCAGGTCGAGCAGGCGCGCGTGTTCGGCCGGCGTGCCGCCGGGCTCGGGGAACAGGCAGGTGCTGGCGGCGGGCTGCTCGACGGTTTCGGCCACGCGCAATACCAGGGCGATGACCGGGGCTTCGAGCCGCAGGCGGCCGAGCTTTTCGCGCAGCAGGTCCAGCAGATGCGATGGCTGCCAGGCGGGTTGGGCCAGGCTCAGGGGCAGCACGGTGGGCGGGCGCGCGCGCCGGCCGCGCTCGTGCTCCAGCACCAGGTCCAGGCGCCGCACCGCGCGCCGTCCGGCGGCCAGCCAGCCGCATAGTTGTTCGAGCAGGCGCCGCCCCGATGCCAACACGGCCTCGGCGTGCTCGATGTAGTCGGGCAGTTCCAGGCGCTGCCGGAAGCGGGCGGGCGGCTGGATCCAGGCATGGCATTCGGGCGCCGCGCCATAGGCTGCGTCGAGCGCGCGCGGCAGCTCGGTGCCGCAGCGCCGCTGCAGGCCCGCGCGCGGCAGGCGGCGCAGCGCGCCCAGGGTATGGCAGCCGATGTCGTGCAGCCAGTCCAGGCGCGGCTGGGCGCTGGGCAGCAGCGCGCATGGCAGGGCATCGAGCCGGCGCGCCAGCGTGGCGGCCCGCACCGCGCGGCGCGGCGCCCGCGGCCCGGCCTGGCGCGCCAGCAGCCACGCGCCCTGGGCGGTGGGAGCCATGCCCAGGCAGGCATGCAGCCCCATGGCGCGCAGCGTGGCGGCCACGCGCCGATGCAGCGCCCGCGGGCCGCCGAAATACGCCAGGCTGGCGCCGACCTGCAGCAGGATGGCGTCGGGTTCGGCCAGGGCGATGTCGGGCGTGTATTGCAGCAAGGCCAACGCGGCTTCGCGCAGCACGCGCTGTTCGGCCGGGCCGTCGCGCGCCAGCAGGGGAACGGCCGGCGCCATGGCGGCCGCGCCGGCGCGCCGCATGCCCGCCCGCAGCCCCACGCCGGCGGCCGCGGGCGTCAGGGCGGCGATGCGCTCTTGTTCCAGCACCGCGAAGGCCGCCTCAGGAGGCCATTGCGGGCGTGCGGCGTCCAGCGGCAGGCAGCGCAGGAAGACGGCGATCCAGAGGCGCATGATGGGGGGGAACCGAAGCCGGCGACGCGGCGGGGTCGAAAACGATGGTCAGCGGCTCGGGGCAGGCCGGCCCGCGCCGCTTCAGGATGTGCACCGACAAACCGCCCGCGGCAGGGGCCAGCGCCAGCCGCAGCGGCGCCGGCGAAGCCTGCTGCGCGGCCACGGCCGGGCGCAGCGCGAAGCACAGGGTGGTGCCCCCCTGGGCCGCCAGGTGCAGGCGGCGCAAGGCCTCGGGGCGCACCCGCGGCAGCCAGCACAGCAGGGCGCCGCAACTGCCGTGCTTCAGGATCTGTTCGGCTGCCCACAAGGCGTCGGCCGGACGTTCGGGCGCCACCCAGAGCAGTTGGCGGGCATCCAGCCGCCAACCTTGCCAGCAAGCCAGGTGCGGCACATGGGGCGGCTGCACCAGGGCGATGGGCTGGCGGCTGTCGAGCTGGGACAGGGCGGGTTGCAGCAGGCGGATTTCGCCGATGCCAGGGTGGGGCGCCAGCAACTCGATCAAGGCCCCCGGCGGCCAGCCGCCGCCGGGCAACTGGGCCGAAAGCGCGGCGTGGCCTGTGGGGATGCCGCGGTTGGCGCTGCGCGCCAGTTGCGTGGCGCGCCACAGGGCGGGATGGATATGTTCGGGGGACAGCATGGCGATCGGCTTTATATACTGTATGAATATACAGTATTTTGGCCTGTCGAGCGGTTACCGAAAGGCGGCCGGGCGCTTGCCTGGCCGCCAGCCTTGGGGCGGGCCGGCGCCACCCCTACAATGACAGTTTGCCGGGCGCCGCCAGTCGCCCGCCACGCTGGAGCTGTCCATGGCCGACCCTGTCGCGCTTGAATTGCTGCCCGACGCCGGCAGCGGGATCAAGCAGTTGTTCATCCTGCTGCATGGCGTGGGCGGTTCGCCGCAAGACCTGGCGCCGCTGGCGCAAGCCTTGCGCGCGGCGTTTCCCGACGCGGCCATCCTGGCGCCGGCCGGCTTCGAGCCCTACGATGGCGCGCGCCCCGGGCGCCAATGGTTCTCGGTGCAAGGGGTCGACGACGACAACCGCGTCGACCGCGTGGCCCGCGCCTTGCCGGCGCTGGTCGATTACATCCGCGCCGCGCAGGCCCGCTTCGGGTTGCTGCAATCCGATACCGCGCTGGCGGGGTTTTCGCAGGGCGCCGTCATGGCGCTCGAGGCCGTGCAGGCGCACGACGGTCTGGCCGGGCGCGTGCTGGCGTTTTCGGGGCGCTATGCGCAACTGCCCAAGAGCGCGCCCCAATACACCACCATCCATTTGCTGCACGGCGCCGACGATGCCGTCATGGCCGTGGCGCATGCGCAGGCCGCCCAGGCCCGGCTGGATGCCCTGCATGGCGATGCCACCATCGACGTGGCTAGCCGCGTCGGCCACACGCTGCATCCGGCGCTGGTGCAGCGCGCCATCGAGCGCCTGCAGACTTGCGTGCCGCTGCGCAGCTGGGAGGCCGCGCTAGGGCTGAACCAGGCCCCGCCGCACGGCTCGACGCTGCACTAGGAATGCGCCGGGGCGGCCGGCCGTGCCGGGCCGGCATCGTCTTGCCAGCCACCGCCCAGCGCCAGGAACAACGCGATCTGGTCGTTGCTGAGCGCGGCCTGCGAGGCCGCCAGCGCGCTTTCGTTGGCAGCCAGCGTGCGCTGGGCATCCAGCACGGTCAGGTAGTCGGTCTTGCCGGCATGGAACAGTTGTTCGGCCTGGCCGGCAGCCAGCGCGCTCTGGTCGCGCGCCGCCTGCAGGGCGGCGTCGCGGTCGAGTTGGCGCGCGTATGCCACCAGCGCGCTTTCGGTTTCGCGCAGGGCGCCCAGCACGGCGGCATCGAAGCGCGCCAGCGCGGCGTCGGCGCCGGCGCGGGCCTGGGCGATGCGCGCCTGCGCCGCGCCGGTATTGGGCACGGTCCAGGAAATCAGCGGGCCGATGCTCCAGCTGAAGGTGCCGCGTTCGCCCACGATGGCAGCGGGGCCCGCCGATCCGCCGGACAGGCCCAGCGTGATGGTGGGATACAGCGCCGCCGTGGCGACGCCGATGCGCGCCGTGTCGGCGGCCAGCGTGCGTTCGGCCTGGCGGATATCGGGCCGGCGGCGCAGCAGCGCCGCGCCGTCGCCCACCGGGATGGGCTGGGTCAGGCGCGGCGGCCGGGCGCATTGCAGCAACGCGGCAGGCATATCGGCGGGCGCCTGGCCGGTCAGCGCGGCCAGGCGGTACAGGGCGGTGTGCTGGCGGGCCTGGAAAGGCGGCAGTTCGGCCTGCAGCTGTTCCAGTTGGCTGCGCGCCCGCGTGGTGTCCAGCGTGGTGCCGCGGCCGGCCTGCTGCAGGCGCTGCACGGCATCCAGCGATGCGCGCTGCACCTCGACCGAGTGGCGTGCCGAGGCCAGTTGCATGCCGGCCGCGCAGATATCGGCGTAGGCCCGCGCCGTCTCGGCGGCCACGGTGACGCGTGCCGCATCGTAGGCGGCCTGGGCGGCTTGTTCGTCGCCGGCCGCGGCCTCGATGGCGCGGCGGATCTGGCCGAACAGGTCGACCTGGTAGGCCACGCTGATGCCGCTGGAATACGACCAGGCATCCGGTGGCCGGGCATCGGGGGCGCCAACCTGTACCCCCGATGCGTGCCCGAAAGCCGGGCCCGCGCTCACGCCCACGGCAGGTTGCTGCTGGCCGCGCGCTTCTTGCGTGACGGCCTGCGCGCGTTGCAGGTTGGCGGCGGCGATGCGCAAGTCGGTGTTGGCCTGCAGCGCCTGGCCGATCAGCGTGTCGAGCGCCGGGTCCTGGTATAGCCGCCACCAGGCGCCGGGCACGGCATCCTGCCGGAAGGCGGCTGCGCGAGCCTGCACGAAACCGGCCGAAGCAGCCGGGCGATTGGCGGCGGCGCTGTCGGGCACCCGGTAATCGGGGCCGACCGCGGCGCAGCCGGCCAGGGCCAGGGCCGCGGCCAGCGCCAGGGCGGTGCGGGGGCGGGCGATCATGATGCGTCGACCTCTACCGTGGCGGTCTGGCCGGCCACCAGGCGCACGCCCTGGGGCACCCGGTCGATCTGCACGCGCACCGGAATGCGCTGCGCCAGGCGCACCCAGTTGAAGGTGGGATTGACGTTGGGCAGCAGGTTGGCGCCGGTGCTGCGGTCGCGGTCGGCGATGCCCAGCGCGATGCTCTCGACATGGCCTCGGATCTGGCGCGACTCGCCCATCAGCGTCACGGTGACGGCATCGCCCTCGTGGATGCGCACCAGCTTGGTTTCTTCGAAATAGCCTTCCACGTAGAACGAGCCGGCGTCCACCAGCGCCATCACCGGATGCGCGGCGGTGGCGTACGAGCCCACGCGCAGGTCCAGGTTGGTGACGCGCCCGTCGGTGGGGGCCAGCACGCGGCTGCGCTCCAGGTTCAAGCGGGCGGTGTCGCGCTGCACCTGGGCCTGGGCCAGCGCCGCGTCGGCCTGCTGCAAGCGGGCCTGGCTTTGTTCCAGCGCTTCGGCGGCCACCAGCTTGCCCAGCGAGCGGTTGCGCCTGGCGTCGCGGGCGGCCTGGTCGCGCGCCACCTGCTGCGCGCGCATGGCCGCCTGGGCCTGGTCGTAGGCCAGCTGGAAGCGGGCACGGTCGATCTCGAACAGCACGTCGCCCGCCTTGACGTCCTGGTTGTCGTGCACCGGCACGGCGGTCACCAGGCCGGAAACGTCGGGCGCCACTTGCACGACGTAGGCTTTGACGCGGCCGTCGCGCGTCCAGGGCTCGACTTCGTAGTGGGTCCAGAGTTGCCAGCCGGCATAGACCGCCGCGCAGACGGTGAGCGCCGTCACGAAAAACTTGCCCACGATGGGGCGGCGCAGCGTGTTGGGGATCTTCATGGTGCTACTTCAGTACGTAAGGTGAAATCAGGTACACGCCGTACAGCAGTACGACGTACAGCGCGGCATCGAACAAGGCCGGATGCCACACCAGCCGATAGAAACCCGCGCGCGCCAGCAGGCGCCGCGCGGCCCAGGCCACGCCCAGCGTGGCCAGCCCCAGCACCAGCAGCCAGGGGAAGTAAATGCCGTAGAAACTGAATTCGCCGATCATGATGCGTGGGCCGGCGGCAGCACACCGGATTGGTAGTCGGGGGCGTCGGGAAACAGCGCGCGGCGGATGCCCACCAGCGCCACCACGGCGCGGTCGCGCGCCGCCAGGGCACCGGGGGCGGCCATGACGCGCGCCAGCGCGCGGTCGATGTCGGCCAGCAGCCCGGGGTAATCGGCCACGCCGCGGCGGCCCGTGGGGCGTTGGCGGAAAAAGCCCGCCAGCCCGCGCAGCACCGGGCCGATGGCGGTTTCGGCCGCGGGCAGGATGCGCCGCGCGCGCTGCAGTTCGGCGATGTCGTTGCCCACGCGCAGGTCTTTCAGCGCGTCGGCGGCCAGTTGGTCGTCGGAGCGCTTGGCCAGCGCCAGGCGCGGCTGCAGCAGGCCGATGCGATCCAGCATGCGCAGCGAGTAGGCCGAGCGCGAAGGCGCGCGGCTGGCGCCCGCCAGCGCGGCCAGTTCTTTCCAGTTGGCGGCCTGGATGCGGCGCGCGCTCTGGTCGGCGCTGATGGTGCGGAAGATCGCCGCGATGAGCGCGGCCGTGGCCACGCCGATGATCTGCGCCGCCATGGTGTCGATGTACGAGACCAGGTCGGCCGTATTGGTGTCGTGCAGCGCCAGCGTGCCCAGGAAGCCGAACAGCAGCGCCATGGCCCTGCCGGTGTATTGCGGCCGCGGGATCAGCGCGCCCAGCGCCAGCGTCACCGGCAGGATGGACAGCGCCAGCATCTCGAACGAATGGATGGCCGGCATGATGCCCAGCAGGTACAGCGCCGACAGCGGAATCGAGTAGATGGTGTAGGTCAGGAACTGCATGATCCCCGGCACGGGGTTGTCTTGCGAGGCGAAGAAGCAGCTGAAGATGGCGGCCATCATGGCGGCGGTGGCGCCGTTGGTCCAGGCGGTGCCGATCCAGAAAATGCAGCATGCCGAAATGGCCAGCGCGGCGGCCAGTGCCGACAGCAGGGCCAGGCCGTGGTCGCGGTGCAGCACGGCGCCCGTGCCCAGTCGCACCGAGCGGCCCGCCTGGCGCGGCGCGCCGGCCAGCCCGACGCGGATGTCGTTGCGCAGCGCCAGGCAGCGGTCGTAGGCGTCGACCAGTTCGCGCAGGCGCGCCGCCAGGCTGGCCAGCAAGGCGTCGTGCCAGCCGGCCGCCGGACCGATCTCGGGCGCCAGCCGGGCCAGGGCCGCGCGCAGCGCGGCGGCCTGCGCACGCTCGGCCTGCGGGCCGGCGTCGATCCAGGCGGCGATGTCCTGCAGGACGGCGGCCACCGCTTCGGGCAGTGCGCGGCCGCCTTCCTGCAGGGCGCGCAACCGGTCGTCTACGGCCGATACCAGCGGCGTCAGGGCGGCGATCTGGTCCTGCATGGCGCGTACGGCGCCGGCTGTCCAGCGGATGTTGCCCGTGTCGAACGGCACGTGCGTGGACAGCATGCGCAGCAGCGTGATGTCTTCGGCCAGCACCCGGCGTTCTTTGCCGTGCTGGGTGGCGTCGCGCTGCGTGAGGGTGTCGTGGATCCAGTTGCGCGCGTCGCGCACCGTGGCATCGAGCCGGGCCATCAGCGGGCGGGCGATGCCGCGCGGCAGGATCAGGCTGTGCGCCAACGTGGCGCAGACGATGCCCAGGCTGATTTCCTCGACCCGCGCCAGGGCGGTGTCGAACACGGTGGCGGGGTCGGTGACGCTGGGAAAGCCGATCATGGCGGCGGTGTAGCCGGCCAGCATGAACAGGTACGAACGCGGCGTGCGGTCGAGCACGGCGATATACAGGCACAGGCCCACCCACAGCACCATGGCCAGGATCATCAGCACGGGCGCGTTGGCCAGCCGCGGCACCAGGTACACCATGACGGCGCTGCCGAAGAAGGTGCCGCCCAGGCGGAACACCGCTTTCGAGCGCACCGCGCCGGCCCAGGGCTGCGACACCACGTAGGCGGTGGTCATGGCCCAGAACGGGCGCGACAGGCCGATGGAGTACGAAAGATAAAGCGCCACGATGGCGCCCAGGTAGCACTTGGCCGAGAACAGCAGCTCGTTGCGGTCGGGCAGTTTCACGGCCGGCAGTCCTCTTCGGTGGCCGAGGCCGATTGCCGGCCCAGCGTGGTCTTCAGCGTATCGAAGACGCGCAGGCAGGCTTCCAGGTCGGTGTCGCTGACGTCCTTGAACAGGCGGCGGCGCAGGGTGGCCAGCACCGCCTCGACCCGTTCGCGCAGGGCCTGGCCGTCGGGCGTCAGGTGCAGGGTGCGGGCGCGGCGGTCGTGCGGATCTTCGCGGCGTTCCATCAGGCCGGCCGAGACCAGTTGGTCCAGCACGCGCACTAGCGACGGGCCTTCGACCCCCAGCGCTTCGGCCAGCGCGCCCTGGCGCACGCCATCGCCCAGGCGCCCGGCGATGATGACGGGCCAGGCGGTGGCCTGCGACAGGCCGTATTCGGACAGGGCGTTGTCGGCCGCGCCGCGATAGGCGCGCGACAGCACCATCAGGCTGGCCGTGGCGGCCATCAGGCGGGAGTCGGAAGGCGGGTTCATAAGTTTGATTGTATCCTATTTATTAGCTTCCTATCAATATAGGCGGGTCGGGTAGCCTGGTTCAGGTGTCAGACACCCCGAAGGGTGTCTGACACCTGGATAGGACTTCGGCAAACCTCCAGGGCAGCGCTTCGGGGGCGGCTACTGATCGCTGGCGATGATGATCAGGGCGCGCGCCGTCTTGCGGCCTTCGGCGCACAGGCTGTGCGGCAGGTAGCCGGGAAAGCGCACGCTGTCGTCGCGTTCGAGCAACACTGCGTGCTCGCCGAAGCGCACGCGCACGCGGCCTTCCAGCACGAAGATCAATTCGTCGCCGCCATGGTGGGCGACGGTGTGTTCGCCGTGCGTGCCTACCTGCACCACCATGACCGACAGGCCGCTGCCGGTGCTGCCCAGGGTGACGGCTTCGTAGATGTGCTCGCCGGGGTCGGTGGCCGACGAGGCCATGCGGTGGCGTTCGCCGGCGCGCACGATGTGGATTTCGTCCTGCGGGTCGGCCTCGCCCAGCAGCGTCGACAGCGACGTGCCCAGCGCCGCCGCCACGGTGTGCAGGCTGCCCACCGAGGCGAATTTCTCGCCGCGTTCCAGGCGCGACAGGAAGCCCTTGTCCAGGCCGGTCTGGGCCGACAGGGCCGCCAGGGTCAGCTTGCGCCGGCGCCGCGTGGCCCGTATCCGCAGGCCCACCTGCTGGGCGTCGGGGGCATCGGGGGCGGGGTGCGGCGGGCGTTTGGACGGCATGGACGGACGGCGGTCGAGACGGACGAAGGCTGCATGATGCCACTTTTGGGCGGCCGGGGCAGCGCGGGCGTGCGGGTTTCCCCGCGTTGAAGGATTGGGCAATTGTTTGTACTTTGGGCAACAAGTTGCCTAAGAGGCAACAAAGCTGTTGCCATTACCAGGATGAACAAGATGTCGGAATACGCTTCCCAAGACAAGGACGCGTTGCGCCGCCGTGTCGATCGCGAGATCGAACAGCGCGCCACGCCCACGGCGGCCTGGAACCCGTCGCAGAAAATGGCGCTGGCCTGCCGCATGCTGGCCGCGCAAGGCCATTGGCATGGCGGCCTGGCCGGCCAGATCACGGCGCGCGGCGAGGCGCCGGGCACGATCCTGACGCTGCCGTTCGGCATCGGCGCCGACGAGGCGCGCGCCAGCGAACTGATCCTGATCGACGAGGACATCAACCCGCTGGACGGCAAGTCGCTGCCCAATCCGGCCAATCGCTTCCATGCCTGGGTGTACCGGCACCGCCCCGACGTGCAGTGCATCGTGCACACGCATCCGCCGGCCGCGTCGGCGCTGTCGATGGTGGGCGAGCCGCTGGTGGTGGCGCACATGGACGCCACGCCGTTCTTCGACGATTGCGCCTACCTGCCCGAATGGCCGGGCCTGCCGATCGGCGACGACGAGGGCGAGATCATTTCCGCGGCGCTGGGCGGCAAGCGCGCCATCCTGCTGGCCAACCACGGCCTGCTGACGGCGGGCAAGTCCATCGAAGAGGCCACGGTGATGGCCATCTGGCTGGAACAGGTGGCCGCCCTGCAACTGCGCGCGCGGGCCATCGGCCCGGTCAAGCCGGTGCCCGCCGAGCGGGCGCGCGAATCGCACGATTTCCTGGTCAAGCCCAAGATCCTGGCGCTGACGTTTGCCTACTTCGCCCGCCGCGTCCTGCGCGAGGCGCCCGACTGCATCGACTGAAAAGGAACCTGCCATGCAACGCCGTCGATTCCTTACCCTGGCCGGCGCGGGTGGCGCCGTGCTCGCCGCGCCCGCCGTGGCGCAAGAAGCGCCTGTCGTGAACTGGCGCATGCCCAGCAGTTTCCCGCGCTCGCTGGATACGGTGTGGGGCGCTGCCGAATTTTTGGCCGCGCGGGTGTCCGCGCTGACCGACGGCAAGTTCAGCATCCGGCCTTTCTCGGCCGGCGAACTGGTGCCGCCGCTGCAGGTGCTGGACGCGGTGCAGAACGGCACCACCGAATGCGGCCATACGGCCGGCTTTTATTACCTGGGCAAAGAGCCCGCGCTGGTGTTCGACACCGGCGTGCCGTTCGGGCTGACCCCGCGCCAGCACACCGCGTGGTTGCAGCACGGCGGCGGCCAGGCGCTGATCGACGAGCTGTATGCCCGCTTCAATGCGCTGGCGATTCCGTGCGGCAATACCGGCGCGCAGATGGGCGGGTGGTTCCGCAAAGAGATCAACAGCCCCGACGACCTGAAGGGCCTGCGCATCCGCACGCCGGGCCTGCTCAGCATGGTCTACGAGAAACTGGGCGCCATTCCCCAGCAAGTGGCCGGCAGCGATATCTATCCGGCGCTGGAAAAGGGCGCGCTGGATGCGGTGGAATTCGTCGGGCCCTACGACGACGAGAAGCTGGGCTTTGCCAAGGTGGCGCGCTACTACTACGGGCCGGGCGTGCTGGAGCTGGGCGCCAGCCTGTGCCTGGCGATCAACCGCGACAGCTGGGCCAAGCTGCCGCCGCGCTACCAGGAAGCCCTGCGCGCGGCCAGCACCAGCGCGGCGGCCGACCTGCTGGCCAAGTACGACGCCAACAACATTCCGGCGCTCAAGCGGCTGGTGGGCCAGGGGGTGAAGCTGAAGGCCTGGCCGCCCGAAGTCATGCACGCCATGCAGCGGGCCACCCGCGACGTGCTGGAGGACTACGCCGCGAAGAGCCCGTCGTTCGCCAAGGTGCTGGCGTCGTGGCGCGCTTTCCGGGCCGACCAGCTGCTGTGGGCCAGCGTCAATGACGGCGCGGCCGAGAACTACCTGATGGCCACCCGCGAGAAAGGCCTGTAGCCGTCGCGAGGGTGGTCGCGGCGGCTGGCGCGTTCAGCCGTCGCAGTCGGCCCAGCAGTTGGGGGTTTCGTACAGGCGTACCCGCGCCAGGCGCAGGTGTGCGCCGTAGTGCCCATGGTAATGCGGCGCCAGGGTGCGGAAGATGACGCCGGCCAGGTTTTCGGCGGTGGGGATGCAGTCGAGCACCACCGTCTTGTGGCCGGGCAGGGTATCCAGGAAGCCGCGCACGGCGGTGTCGCCGCGGTACACCAGGAAGGCGTGGTCCCAGGGGTCGACGATGTGGCGCTTGGCGATGGCCTTGATTTCGGAAAAATCCATCACCATGCCGTTGTCGGACGCGCCGGGCGCGTCGACGACGTCGCCGGCCAGCGTGACTTCGAGCACGTAGCGATGCCCGTGCAGGTTGCGGCATTGGCTGCGGTGGTCGGGGATGCGATGGCCGGCGTCGAATTCCAGCCTGCGGGTCACCGAGATCATCGGCGGCCTCGCGGGGCGCGGGGGTGGGTCATGGAATGCCTATGTATTTATGGGTTTGCAGGCTCAGCCGCCATTGCGGGTGCTGCAGGCAATACTGCACCGCCCGTTCGGTGTTGGCCGCGCGCGCCGGGCCGTCCATGGGCTGCAGGAAGAAATGCTGGAAGTCCAGGCCGGCGAAAGCCTCGGGCCGCGCATCGGCCTGCGGGTAGACCAGCTTGAGCTCGTGGCCGCGTTCGATCGTCACCGGCGCGCTGCCCTTGGGGCTGACGCAGATCCAGTCGACGCCGGGCGGCACGGGCAGGGTACCGTTGGTCTCGATGGCCACGGTGAAGCCGTGCGCATGCACGGCCTGCAGCAGGGCCGTGTCGAGCTGCAGCAGGGGTTCGCCGCCGGTGAACACCACATAGCGGTCGTCGGCGCCGGGGCCCCATGCGGCGGCGATGGCGTCGGCCAGCCGCGCCGCGCTGGCGAACTTGCCGCCGCCCGGGCCGTCGGTGCCGACGAAGTCGGTGTCGCAGAAAGTGCAGGCGGCGCCGGCGCGGTCGGCCTCGCGGCCCGACCACAGGTTGCAGCCGGCAAAGCGGCAGAACACGGCCGCGCGCCCGGCCTGGGCGCCTTCGCCCTGCAGCGTCTTGAAGATTTCTTTGGCGGAGTAGGTCATGCCATGGCGGCGGCGCCTGGGCCGCCCGATGCAAACCGTCATTTTACCGGTACGGCGGCGGGCGCGGCGGTCGCGGCGGCCGGCGGCCTGGCGTAGACTGGCGGCCTATGTCTATGTATCACGTCCAGGACGACCTCTACCTGGACGAGCGCGATATCGAGTTCGGCATGATCCGCGCCCAGGGCGCGGGCGGGCAGAACGTCAACAAGGTATCCAGCGCCGTCCACCTGCGCTTCGATGTGCGCGCATCGAGCCTGCCCGAACACATCAAGGAAGCGCTGTGCGCGCTGCCCGACCGCCGCGTCTCGAAAGAGGGCGTCATCGTCATCAAGGCACAGGCGTTCCGCAGCCAGGACAAGAACCGCGGCGAGGCGCTCGAGCGCCTCGCCGACCTGGTGCGCATCGTGGCGCGGCCCGCCACGCCGCGCCGGCCCACGCGCCCCACGCGCGCCTCGCAGCGCCGGCGCGTGCAGCGCAAAGTGCTGCACGGCGAAGTCAAGCGCCTGCGCGGCAAGATCATCGACGACTGACCCATGAAACCTACCGCTCGCCATACCTATCTGGGCCTGCTGGCCCTGGTGTACGCCGTCCTGTGGGCGGCGCTGGCCATCCGGCCGCTGGACCGCTCCGACTGGCTGCTCGAGAACGCCCTGGTGCTGGTGTTCGGGGCGGTCCTGGTCGTCACGCGTCGCTGGTTCGTGTTTTCGCGCGTGTCGTACACGCTGATTTTCCTGTTCCTGTGCCTGCATGCGGTGGGCGCCCACTACACCTACTCGAACGTGCCCTACGACGCGTGGTGGCGGGCGCTGACCGGCCACGGCCTGAACGAGGCGCTGGGCTGGCAGCGCAACCATTTCGACCGCCTGGTGCATTTCTCGTACGGATTGCTGTTCGCCTATCCGATCCGCGAGATCTTCCTGCGGGTGGTCGAGGTGCGGGGCTTCTGGGCCTACCTGCTGCCGCTGGACGTGGCCCTGTCCACCTCGGCCCTGTACGAACTGATCGAATGGGGCGCCGCGTCGATGTTCGGCGGCGAGCTGGGCGCGGCCTACCTGGGCATGCAGGGCGATATCTGGGATGCCCAGAAAGACATGGCGTTGGCCGCCACCGGCGCCTGTATCGCCATGCTGGTCACGGCGGTGGCCAATCGCGGCGCCCGGCGCGACCTGGCGCGCGAATGGGCCGACAGCCTGAAGCCGGCGCGCTAGCTAGCCTGCCAGGGCGCGCATCGGATAGGTGAACAGGCCGTAGTGCAGCGTATTCAGGCCCAGGTGGGCCAGCACCGCGGCCGCCAGGCCGCCGTACCGGTACGCCACGCCGTAGGCCAGCCCCGCCAGCCCGGCCAGCATCACCCATTGAATGCCCCCCGCCATGTGGGCCAGCCCGAACAGTGTCGCGGCCACCCCGATGGCCAGCGCCGCGCCGCCGCGCAGGTGGGCCCAGCGCTGGCTCAATTGCTGCTGGATATAGCCGCGGAACAGGGCTTCTTCGGCCAGCGTGACCAGCAAGGCGTTGTTGGCCAGCCATAACCCGCCCTGGCCGGGCCATTTGGGCGCCCAGCCCACCAGGCCCATGGCCAGCGCCGCGCCCAGGCAGGCCACCGCGGCCGCGGCGCACGCGCCCAGGGCCGCGCCCAGCGTGACGGCGGCGTTTCGTCCGGCCATGGGCGGGGCCAGCGCCAGCACCACCCAGAACGCCACCAGCGGCTTGTCCAGGTTCAGGTACATGGTGAAGGGGACCGCGTCGGCGGTGTAGCGGGCCGCGACGATGGCCGGCAGGTTGTGGAAGCCGGGCAGCGCGTGCAGGCTCAGCCCTGCCGCCAGCGCCATGAATAGCGCATGGCCGGCGGCGCGGCCCCAGGGCGGGGCCGATGCCGCGCGCACGGCCAGCCCGGCGGCCAGCAAAAACGCCGGCCACAGCAGCGCGACCGGTTCCAGCGCGCCTTGCGCCAGGGCCCAGGCATACCCGGCGGCCAGCGGCGCCAGCGCAAGGCGGCGGGTGGCGGCCGGCCATAGCAAGGCGGCCGCCGTGCACAGGGCCAGCCAGGGGAACAGCGTGGACAGGGTCGGGGGCATAGGGTGGCAGGGCGGCGCGGGATGGCAAGCGTAACGCCAAATCCCCCGCGCCGCGAACCGGCTGGTTTACAGTCGGGAACATTCCCACCCCGTATCCCGGAGGCTGCCATGACGACCCTGACTTGCCTGATGCTGGCGGCGGCGCTGCTGCCCGCCCTGACTGCCGTGGCCGCCAAGGCCGGCGGCCGCGCGTTCGACAACGACGAGCCGCGCGCGTGGCTGGCCAGCCAGCAGGGCTGGCGCGCGCGGGCCAATGCGGCCCAGGCCAACGCCTTCGAGGCGCTGCCGTTTTTCTTCGCGGCGCTGCTGCTGGCGCTGCACAACGGCGCCGCCGCGGCGTACCTGGCCGCGCTGGCCGGCGTGTGGCTGGTGTTGCGCGTGGCCTATGCCGGGCTGTATATCGCCGGGCGGGGCACGCTGCGCTCGATCGTGTGGGCGCTGGCGCTCGCCGTGAACATCGCCATGCTGTTCGCGGCCGCCTGAGCCGCGCGCCGTTGCCTGGCGCCCGGGTTCAGGCGTTCCAGGTGAAGGTCTGGCGCACGGTGCCGTGGCCGGATACCGACACGTCGCGCGTCTGTTCGCGGTCGTTGAAGCGGGCCGATACCTTGTAGCGGCCGGCCGGCAGCTTCACCAGCAGGTAGGGGCCGTCGGCGGCGGTGCTGAGCACCGTCTTGCCATGCGCGTCGGTGATCGTGACCTGTACGTTGGCCAGGTACGCGCCGCCCTGGCTGGCGGCGAACGTCAGCGCCAGGGGGTAGCGGCCGCTGGCGGCCTTGATGGCCTCGGATTCGTCGTGGCCGACGCCGCCGCTCAGGTATTGCACCTGGCCCTGCTGCTGCACCGCGGGCAGGGCGGATTCGGGTTGGGCGGTTGCGATGCCGGTCGCCAGCGCCAGGCTGCCGACCGCCAGGGCGGCGGCCATGCGGGAACGTTCGTGGCGTTTGTTCATGGGCGTGCTCCAGAAAGCCCGGCGCTTGGCCGCGGCCAGGCCGGGCGGGATCCCGGGTTCGGGACAAGTGGTTTAGAGCCCCGCGTGTCGCCGAAGTTCGCCGCCTGCGCCCAGATCAGGCGTGCCAGCGGAACGCCAGGTCGCTGTCGCCCGTGGGTCTGCCGTCGGGGCCGTAGCGGCGTTCGTGCAGCTCGCCGCCGCCATCGGCATGCAGGGCCAGCACAGTAGAGCCGCGCGTGCCGTAGTCGGGGCTGACGATGAAGGGGCTGCTCAGCAACCGCTCGCGCGCCAGGCCGATGCCGGTGTCGGGCAGGGTGCCGTCTTCGGCCGGCGTGCGGTCGGCCAGCGTGGCGTACAGCGCCGGCAGGTCCGGTTGCGGTGCGGCGTGCAGCACCCGCTGGAAGGCGGCCTTGGTGCGCGCCAGCTTGGGCCAGGGGGTGTCCAGCAGGTGATTCGACAACGCATAGACGCCGGGCGGCAGCGCGCGCGGCGCGCCGTCGCGGTTGCTGGCGTACCAGGCGGTATCGGCATTGCCCACGATCAGGTTGAAGCCGTTGTAGCGCGCGCCCCGTGCGTGCACCGCGGCCAGGTATTCGGCGGGCGATGCGTCCCCGCGCAGGTAGTCTTCCACCAGCGCCCCGCGCGAGGGCGCGTCGGCCAGCAGGTGCAGCGGGTCGCGGAAATTGGTGACCACCGCGTAGCGGCCGCGCTCGTCCACGCCCATCCAGGTGCCGCCGGCGCGCAGGTCGCGCCCGGCGTAAATGGCGGGCCGGCCAGGCCAGGCGGCGGCGGGCTGGGTGGGGCGTGCGTGGAATTCATCGCGGTTGGCGGCGATCAGCACCGGTACGCCGGCAACGCTGTGCAGGGCCAGGACGGCAAGACACATGGGGCGATCCGTTCAGGGGTGCACGAAAGGCGCCTGCATGGGCTGCGCCAGGCGGAAGTAGTCGTCGGTGCGCATCACGATGGACGCGTCGAGCCGGCCGGCATTGAAGACGATTTCGTCGTGCCGCTCGCGCAGCGTGGGGTCCACCAGCAGCGCCAGGTCCTGGTTGAACGAGAACGGCGGGATGGCGCCGATTTCGCAGCCGGTGAGCTCGCGCGCCTGCTCGTGCGAGGCCAGCGAGGCCTTCTTGCCGCCGGCGGCCAGGGCGATAGCGGCCAGGTCGGCCTGCTTGTCGGCCGGGAAAACCGCCAGCACGTGCTTGCGCTGGTTCGAGGTGATTTTCACGCGGCACACCAGCGCCTTGGCGCCCTGGCTGACCGCCGTGCCGCGGATCGCGGCAACGGCTTCGGACCTGCCGGCCGGCTCGTGCCGCAGCAGTCGATAGGTGATCTGGTGCTCAGTCAGCAGGGCTTGCAGTTGCAGGAAGACATCCATGGCAGGCGGGTGGGCGTGACGACGAATCAGAGGATGATACGCCCTCTGGCGCCTCGTTCCACCAGCCGCCGCCCAGCGCCTGCAGCAGCGCGGCCGTGTCGGCATGGCGGTCGGCCTGGGCCTGGATGCGTTCGGCGCGGGTACGCAGCTGTTCGCGCTGCGCATCGAGCAGGGCCAACTGGCTGACGCCACCCGCCGCATATTGCCGCGCCGTGATGTCGTGGGCCGCCTGCGCCTGTCGTTCGGCGTCGGCGCGGGCCTGCAGCGCCGCGGCATCGGCCTGCACCGCGCGCAGCGCATCGGCCACTTGCTGGAAGCCTTGCAGCACCGTATCCCGGTATGCCGCGGCGGCGCCTTCGTAGGCCGCCTCGGCGGCGCGCTGGCGCGCCCGCAGTTCGCCGCCGCGGAACAACGGCTGCGTCAGGCCCAGCGCCAGGCTCCATATATTGACACCGTCGGCGACATCGCCGGCGCGGGTGCGTTGCGAGCCGAAGCTGCCGGTCAGGGTGAAGCGCGGGTAGCGGTTGGCCGTGGCCACGCCGACGTCGGCGGCGGCGCGCTGCCACAGGGCTTCGGCCGCCAGGATGTCGGGGCGCTGCCGCGTCAGTTGCGAGGGCACGCCCAACGGCACGTCTTGCGGCAGTTGCAGCGATTCGAGCGTCAGCGGCGGCAGGTCGGCCTGCGCGGGCAGCCTTCCCAGATAGACGCCCAACTGGTGGCGGGTGCGGTCGCGTTGCTGCTGCAACGTGGGCAGGGTGGCGCGCGTCTGCGCCAGCAGCGATTCCTGGTTGCGCACGTCGAGCACCGCCACGCCGCCGGCCTGCAGGCGCTGGCGCATGATGGCCAGCTGGCGCGCCTGGGCCTGCAGCAGCGCCTGCGTGGCATCCAGGCGGGCCTGCAGCCCGGCCTGCCGGATGGCCGCGGTAACCACGTTCGCCGCCAGCGTCATGCGTGCCGCCTGCAGCTCGTGGGTGCGGTAGTCGACCTGCGCGCGCAGGCCTTCCAGCGCGCGCCGTTCGGCCCCGAAGACATCCAGCGTATAGGACACGTCGATCGAGGCGTTGTACAGGGTGAAAGGCGGTGGCGGTTCGGCCACCGGCACGCCGAAGGCAGAAGGGTCCACCTTCTGGCGCCCGCCGGACAGGTTGGCGTCGACCGAGGGCAGGGTGCGGGCGCCGGTTTCGGCGTTCAGTTCTTCCTGGGCCTGGCGCAGGCGCGCACCGGCCTGCTGCAGGGTGGGGCTGTGCGCCAGGGCCTCGTGCACCAGCCGGTCGAGTTCGGGCGAGCGGAACAGTGTCCACCACTGCGCCGGGATATCCGCGCCGGCGTGTAGGCGTTGCGCGGGCACGTGGGCGTCGCCCACGGTGGCGGCGGGTGCGGGCGTGGCGGTGTAGCGGCCGGTGTCGGGCGGGGCGGGCCGCTGGAAATCGGGGCCCACGGCGCAGCCGGCCAGCGTCAGCAGCAGCGTCGCCAGCGGCGCGGCGGGCAAGCGGGAAAGGCACCACGGGAAGGCAGGAGTCGGCATGGTGTCAGTCCAGCGTGCGGCGGTAGAACTTCACCGCCAGCGCCATGATCAGCACGGTGAAAACCAGCAGCGGCCACACGTCCGGCCACAGGTCGGCCCAGCCGTTGCCCTTGAGCAGGATGCCGCGGATCAGGCGGTTGAAGTAGGTCAGCGGCAGCAGATTGCCCAGGTACTGGGCCCACACCGGCATGCCCTTGAACGGGAACATGAAGCCCGACAACAGGATGTTGGGCAGGAAATAGAACATGGTCAGCTGCATGGCCTGCAGCTGGTTTTGCGCCAGCGACGACAGCGTGATGCCCACGGTCAGGTTGGCCGCCACGAACAGCAGCGCCGCCAAGTAGACGGCCAGCAGGCTGCCCATGAACGGCACATGGAAGACGTAGCGCGCCGCCAGCAGGATGATGGTGGCCTGCAGCAGGCCGATGGCGATATAGGGCACGATCTTGCCCGTCATGACTTCCAGCGGGCGCACCGGCGTGGCCAGCAGGTTTTCCATGGTGCCGCGCTCGCGTTCGCGCGTCATGGCCAGCCCCGTCATCATCACCAGCGTCATGCTCAGGATCACGCCCATCAGCCCCGGCACCGTGTTGTACTGCGCGATCTGTTCTTCGTTGTACAGCCGGTGCACGCGCACCTCGAACGGTGGCTGGCCGCCGGCCAGGTGCGCCAGCGGCCCGGCCAGGTCCCTGCGCGCCACGGCCTGGCTGAGCTGGGTGGCCGCGCCCACCGCCATGCCGGTGGCCATGGGGTCGGTGGCGTCGGCCTCGATCAGCAGCGCCGGCCGTTCGCCGCGCAGCAGGCGGCGGGTGAAGTCGGGCGGGATGGTCAGCACGAACAGCACGCGGCCTTGCGCCAGCGCGGCGCGGCCCGCTTCTTCGTCGGGCAGTTCTTCGACAATGTCGAAGTAGTCCGACGCCTTCATGGCCGCCACGAACGTGCGGGTGAATTCGCTGTGGTCGGACACGATCACCGCGGTGGGCATCTGCTTCGGGTCGGTGTTGATGGCATAGCCGAACAGGGCCAGCTGCATGATCGGGATGCCGACGATCATGCCGAACGTGATGCGGTCGCGCCGCAGTTGCAGGAATTCCTTGAGCACCATGCTCCACCAGCGCGTCCAGGAAAACCGCCGTTCGGGCGCGCTCATGGGCGGCCTCCGTAGTTGTCGGCCGAGCGGTTCATCAGGTAGATGAACACGTCTTCCAGGCTGGTGTCGACCGGCTCGATGCGCAGGTTGCCGCCTTGCACCGCCTGGCGCAGCGTGCGCTCGAGCAGCGCGTGGTCTTTGCCGCTGACGTGCAGCGACGAGCCGAACGCCACGGTCTGGTCCACCCCGGGGCTGCCGCGCAGGCGCTGCCCCAGCGGCACCAGGTCGGGCCCATGGATGGCCCAGGTGGCCAGCCCCTGTTCGGCGGTGACGCTTTCGGCCGTGCCCTGCGTCAGCAGGCGGCCATAGGCCAGGTAGGCCAGCTTGTGGCAGCGCTCGGCCTCGTCCATGTAATGGGTGCTGACCAGCACCGAGATGCCGCGCGCGGCCAGGGCGTGCAGTTCTTCCCAGAAATCGCGGCGCGCGGTCGGGTCGACGCCGGCGGTGGGTTCGTCCAGCAGCAGCAGTTGCGGTTGGTGCAGCAGGCAGGCGGCCAGGGCCAGCCGCTGTTTCCAGCCGCCCGACAGCGCGCCGGTGAGCTGGTCGGCGCGGCTTTGCAGCCCCAGGCCTTCCAGGGCCTGTTCGACGGCCTGGCGGCGATCGGGCATTTCGTACATGCGGGCCACGAAATCGAGGTTTTCGCGGATGGTCAGGTCTTCCCAGTACGAGAACTTCTGGGTCATGTAGCCGACGTGGCGCTTGATGTCGGTGCTTTGCGTCAGGATGTCGTAGCCCAGGCAGGTGCCGCTGCCCGAGTCGGGCGTCAGCAGGCCGCACATCAGGCGGATGCAGGTGGTCTTGCCGCTGCCGTTGGGGCCCAGGAAGCCGTAGATCTCGCCGCGTCGTACCTGCAGCGATACGTCGTTGACCACGTGCTTGTCGCCGAAATGCTTGTTCAGGCCATGCACGTCGATGGCCAGGTCGTCGCGGGCGGCAGCCTGGTTCATGGCAGCGCGACCTCGACGGGCTGGCCCGGATGCAGGCGCGCCGCGTCTTGCGCCGCCGGGCGGGCCTCGACCATGTAGACCAGCTTGCTGCGGCTGTCGCGGCTGTAGATGACGGGCGGCGTGTATTCGGCTTCGGTCGAGATGTAGGTGATGGACGCCGCTATCGGTTCGCCGCAGGCATCGCAGCCCACCGCGACGCGATCGCCCGCGTGCAGCGCGCCCAGGGCGGTCTCGGGCACGAAGAAGCGCAGCTTGATGTTGCCGGGCGGCAGCATGCGCACGACCGGGCTGCCCGCCGGCACCCATTCGCCCAGGCGATACAGGGTGTCGAAGACGCGGCCGGCCTGGGCGGCGGCCACCTGCTTCTGCGCCAGGGTCCAGTCGGCCTGGGCCAGCGCGGCGCGGGCGGCTTCCACCTGCGCCTGCTGGGCGCGCAGCTGTTCATCGCGGCCGGGCAGGGCGGACACGTCCAGTTGCGCGCGCAGCTCGCGCACGCGGGCGGCGCCGGACTGCGCCTGGGCGCGGCTGTCGTCGAGCTGGGCGCGGGCGATGCCGCCGGCCTGGAACTGCACGCGGTCGCGCGCCAGCTGGGCGGCGGCGCGCCGGGCCTCGGCTTCGGCCTGCGTCAATTGGGCGCGCACCACGTCGACTTCGGCGGGGCGCTTGCCGGTGGCCAGGTCGCGCAGTTGCGCCTGGGCGGCCTCCAGTTGGGCGGCGGCCTGGCGTTGCGCGTCGGCCTCGGGCTCGGCCTGCAGCGCGAACAGTGGTTCGCCCGCTTGCACCTGCTGGCCGCGCGCGACGTGCAGCGTCTGCAGGCGGCCGGCCTGCGAGGCGGCCAAGTAGACGAATTCGCCTTCGACGTAGCCCTGGTAGAACGGCGGCGCGTCGTTGCCGCAGGCCGACAGCAGCCAGGGCAGGCAGGCCGCCGCGGCCAGGCGGCGCAAGGCGGGAAAGCGGGAAGCGGGCAAGCGGAAGGCGGGCATGGTGTCAGGATCCTGGCCGGGGCTTGGGGCGGCGGGCGACGCGGGGCCGCGCGGTGGCGGCGGGCGGGAACAGCCCGCCGGTCAGCATGGCCACCGCGTGCGCGGCGATGGCGTTGGCGTCCAGGTCGGCCGCGCCGCCGCGGTCGGCCCAGAGGCGCCGCCACAGGCTGGAGGTGGCCAGCGGCAGCAAGGTCATGCCCAGGATCGACAGGAACACCAGCCGCGGTTCGATGCCGGGCTGGATGGCGCCGGCCTGCTGGCCCAGGGCGATCTGCGCGGCGAAGGCGTGCAGGCGGTCGACAGGCAGATAGTGGAAGACCTGTTCGCGCAGTTGGCCGCCTTCGTTGACGACTTCGCGCATCCACAGGGGCGCCAGCCAGGGGCGTTCGGCGGCGCATTGCACGATGCGGGCCACCACCTGTGCCACCATGGCGCGCGGCTCGGGGGGCGACGCCGCGGCTGTGCCGGCCGGCGCCCACACGAAGGCGATGACCGGCGCCAGGCGCTCGGCCACCACGACGTCGATAAGCTGTTCGCGGTTCTTGAAGTAGTAATGCACCATGGCCGGCGTTACGCCGGCATGGCGGGCGATGTGCGCAATGGTGGTGGCGGCCACCCCCTGGCTGGCGAACAGCGCGGTGGCGACGTCCAGCATGGTGTCGCGGCTGTCGGCGCCGGGAGGCCTGGCGGGGCGGCCGATCTTGCGGAGAGGGCGGGGGGCGGTCATGAGCGTTATTCTAATTAATGATTTAATTAATTAAAAGCGCGCAATGCGGCCCAGCCTTGCGTTGGCGCAAAGCGCCCCGGTGGGGGCGATACCGAAAGGGGTCAGTCCAGCCGGTAATGGCTGGCGGTGCGGGCGAAGTCTTCCACGGTGGCGCGTTGCCAGGCGGCGTCGTGGCCCAGTTCTTCGGCCAGGATGCGCGCCACTTCGGGGGCAGCCAGGCTGGCTGCTTCGCTGTCCAGGAACAGCGCGCGGTTGCGCCGCGCCAGGACGTCTTCGGCGCTGCGCGCCAGTTCGTGGCGGGCGGCGAAGCGCACGTGGGCCTCGGTCAGGCCGCTGGCCTTGACCAGGATGTGCTCGATGCCGGGCAGGGCGCGCAGCGCCGGCAGGTCGGTGCCGTAGTAGCTGTCGGGCGTGCCGTGCGGTGGCGCCCCGGGCGCACCGGCGGGGCCGGCGCCATGCAACGGCAGCTCGGCCGTGCGGCAGCGCGCCTGCGGCAGCAACTGATGCTGGATGGCGGTGTCGATCACGTCTTGCGCCATTTTGCGGTAGGTGGTCCATTTGCCGCCGGTGACCGTCACCAGGCCGGCGCGCGACACCACGATGGTGTGTTCGCGCGACAGGGTCTTGGTGGCGGCTTCGCCGGTGGCCTTGACCAGCGGGCGCAGGCCGGCCCAGACGCTGGCCACGTCGGCGCGCGTGGGCTTGCGGCTGAGATAGCGCGCCGCCGTGCCCAGGATGAAATCGACTTCGGACGGCAGCGCGGGCGGATCCAGCGGCAGGTCGTCGCGCGGCGTATCGGTGGTGCCGACGATGGTGCGGCCGTTCCAGGGCACCACGAACAGCACGCGGCCGTCGTCGGTCTTGGGGATCAGGATGGCTTTGTCGCCCGGCAGGAAGTCGCGCGGCAGGGTCAGGTGCACGCCCTGGCTGGGCGCCACCATCGTTTGCGCCTGCGCGTCGTCCATGCGGCGCACGCTGTCGACCCATACGCCGGTGGCGTTGACCACGCAGCGAGCCTTCAGGGTGTATTGGCCGTCGCCCTGGGCGTCCTGGACGACCACGCCGTCGATGGCGCCGCCGTTGCCGCGCGTCAGGCCGGTGGCGCGCAGGTAGTTGACCGCGGTGCCGCCCAGGTCGAACAGGGTGCGCATCAGCGCCACGGCCAGCCGCGCGTCGTCGAACTGGCCATCGTAGTACAGCACGCCGCCGCGCAGGCCGCGTCCGTTCACCGAGGGCGCCACCGTGGCCGCCTGGGCCAGCGTCTCGGCGCGCGACAGCCAGCGGCTGGGCGACAGGTTCAGCTTGCCGGCC
>Ga0182736_1000910_pt1 | contig 35439 bp, 30 predicted proteins | sample eDN5th30CKraftBY_FD_128882 | JGI IMG/M metagenome (GOLD analysis project Ga0182736, IMG submission 128882) | Enriched backyard soil microbial communities from Emeryville, California, USA - eDNA 5th pass 30_C Kraft BY (version 2) (version 2) | ecosystem: Environmental > Terrestrial > Soil >...
GCTGGTCTGAGAGGACGATCAGCCACACTGGGACTGAGACACGGCCCAGACTCCTACGGGAGGCAGCAGTGGGGAATCTTGCGCAATGGGCGAAAGCCTGACGCAGCAACGCCGCGTGGGGGATGAAGGCTCTCGGGTTGTAAACCCCTTTCAGCAGGGACGAATTCAGACGGTACCTGCAGAAGAAGCTCCGGCTAACTACGTGCCAGCAGCCGCGGTAACACGTAGGGGGCAAGCGTTGTCCGGATTTATTGGGCGTAAAGAGCTCGTAGGTGGCTGAGTAAGTCGGATGTTAAATCCCCAGGCTCAACCTGGGACACCACCCGATACTGCTCTGGCTAGAGTCCGGTAGGGGAGCGTGGAATTCCTGGTGTAGCGGTGAAATGCGCAGATATCAGGAGGAACACCAGCGGCGAAGGCGGCGCTCTGGGCCGGTACTGACACTGAGGAGCGAAAGCGTGGGTAGCAAACAGGATTAGATACCCTGGTAGTCCACGCCGTAAACGTTGGGCACTAGGTGTGGGGTCTATTCAACGGACTCCGTGCCGTAGCTAACGCATTAAGTGCCCCGCCTGGGGAGTACGGCCGCAAGGCTAAAACTCAAAGGAATTGACGGGGGCCCGCACAAGCAGCGGAGCATGTTGCTTAATTCGAGGCAACGCGAAGAACCTTACCTGGGTTTGACATGTAGAGAAAAGCCATAGAGATATGGTGTCCTTCGGGGTTCTACACAGGTGGTGCATGGTTGTCGTCAGCTCGTGTCGTGAGATGTTGGGTTAAGTCCCGCAACGAGCGCAACCCTTGTCCTATGTTGCCAGCACGTCATGGTGGGGACTCGTAGGAGACTGCCGGGGTCAACTCGGAGGAAGGTGGGGACGACGTCAAATCATCATGCCCCTTATATCCAGGGCTGCAAACATGCTACAATGGCCGGTACAAAGGGCTGCGAAACCGCGAGGTGGAGCGAATCCCATAAAGCCGGTCTCAGTTCGGATTGGAGTCTGCAACTCGACTCCATGAAGCTGGAGTTGCTAGTAATCCCGGATCAGCAACGCCGGGGTGAATACGTTCCCGGGCCTTGTACACACCGCCCGTCACACCATGAAAGTTGGAAACGCCCGAAGCCAGTGGCCGAACCCGCAAGGGACGGAGCTGTCGAAGGTGGAATCAGCGATTAGGGTGAAGTCGTAACAAGGTAGCCGTACCGGAAGGTGCGGCTGGATCACCTCCTTTCTAAGGAGTCATCGTCATCCAGATGTGGTGACGGATTCCCAAGTTGAAGCATTTGCTAGTTGGGTCCAAGCGTTCTGATCATCGATCGAGGTTCATCCTCTCCATGGTCAGCCGACTTGGATCGTTCCGTCCTCTGTTCCGTTCTGAAGGTGTGCTCCACAGGCCCTCGCCACTTGGCGGGGGCCTTCGTGCGCCCTTCAGGACCGGGTTCGCCTGGTCCGATGGAGCCCCTTGAGAACTGCATAGCGAGCACGAGCATCTTTGTTCTTCCAAGCTACAAAGAGCCAACGGTGGATGCCTTGGCGTCTACTACCGATGAAGGACGTGTCCGGCTGCGAAAAGCCACGGTCAGCTGCCTAGAAAGCGTTACGAACCGTGGATGTCCGAATGGGGAAACCCAGCACCTTAGCGGGTGTTACTCCCGTGTGAACACATAGCACGGGTAGAGGGAACCGGGGGAATTGAAACATCTCAGTACCCCGAGGAAAAGAAAACAAACGTGACTCCCTGAGTAGCGGCGAGCGAAACGGGATCAGCCCAAACCGAAGTGGTGTCATAGCCTGGTGGCGTTGCCACTTCGGGGTCGTGGGATTCGAGAGACGGTGCACCAGAGCCGTCACAGAGTTACCAAGTTGATGCGTAGTGGAAGCGTTTTGGAAAAGCGCGCCGCAGTGGGTAAGAGCCCCGTACACGAAACGTATTCAGCCTCTGCTCGAGTGTCCCAAGTAACGCCGGGACCGTGAAAACTGGCGTGAATCTGCGAGGACCACCTCGTAAGGCTAAGTATACGTAGACGACCGATAGCGCACCAGTACCGTGAGGGAAAGGTGAAAAGTACCCCGGGAGGGGAGTGAAATAGTACCTGAAACCGTTGGTTTACAATCAGTCAAAGCGTCGTCACCTTCGGGTGGCCGCGATGGCGTGCCTTTTGAAGAATGAGCCAGCGAGTTACGGTACGTGGCAAGGTTAACCAGTGATGGGGAGCCGGAGCGAAAGCGAGTCTGAATAGGGCGATCTAGTCGCGTGCTGTAGACCCGAAGCCAAGTGATCTATCCATGGCCAGGTTGAAGCGGGGGTAAGACCTCGTGGAGGACCGAACCCACCTAGGTTAAAAACTGGGGGGATGAGCTGTGGATAGGGGTGAAAGGCCAATCAAACTTGGTGATAGCTGGTTCTCCCCGAAATGCATTTAGGTGCAGCGTCGTGTGTTCAGTCATGGGGGTAGAGCACTGAATGGGTTAGGGGGCCTACAAGCTTACCGACCCCAATCAAACTCCGAATACCATGACTCCAGAGCACGGCAGTGAGACCGCGGGGGATGAGCTTCGCGGTCGAGAGGGAAACAGCCCAGATCGCCGGCTAAGGCCCCTAATTCTGGACTAAGTGGAAAACGATGTGAGATTGCCCAGACAGCCAGGAGGTTGGCTTAGAAGCAGCCACCCTTGAAAGAGTGCGTAACAGCTCACTGGTCGAGTGATCTTGCGCGGATAATGTAACGGGGCTCAAGTCCAGAGCCGAAGCCGCGAATTCACGCTTTGCGTGAGTGGTAGGGGAGCGTTGTATGTGCAGCGAAGCGGCGGTGTGAACCAGTCGTGGAGCGCATACAAGTGAGAATGCTGGCATGAGTAGCGAGAGAGGGGTGAGAAACCCCTCCGCCGTAAGCCCAAGGGTTCCTGGGGAAGGCTAATCCACCCAGGGTAAGTCGGGAGCTAAGGCGAGGCCGACAGGCGTAGTCGATGCACAACAGGTTGATATTCCTGTACCGACGTGTGCGCGCCCAAACCAAGTTCCGGTTGCTAAGGGGCTGTCTCCTTCGGGAGACGAACCGACCCACTGGAAGGCGGTTAGCAATGAGGGGACGCAGGAGGATAGGTGAGCCCAGGCGATGGTTGTCCTGGGGTAAGCGTGTAGGGAGAGGTCCAGGTAAATCCGGCCCTCATACATCCTGAGACGCAATGCCGAGCCGATTTAGGCGAAGTCACTGATTCCATGCTGCCAAGAAAAGCCTCTAGCGAGCTCACACGTCGCCCGTACCCCAAACCGACACAGGTGGGCGGGTAGAGAATACCAAGGCGATCGGGAGAACTATGGTTAAGGAACTCGGCAAAATGCCTCCGTAACTTCGGGAGAAGGAGGACCCCATTAGGGTGAAGGACCTTGCGTCCGGAGCTCGAAGGGGTGGCACAGACCAGGGGAAAGCGACTGTTTACTAAAAACACAGCAGCGTGCGAAGTCGCAAGACGATGTATACGCTGTGACGCCTGCCCAATGCCGGAAGGTTAAAGGGAAGGGTTAGTCCGCAAGGGCGAAGCTCTGAACTGAAGCCCCGGTGAATGGCGGCCGTAACTATAACGGTCCTAAGGTAGCGAAATTCCTTGTCGGGTAAGTTCCGACCTGCACGAATGGCGTAACGACTTTCCTACTGTCTCAACCATAGACCCGGCGAAATTGAAGTACGAGTAAAGATGCTCGTTAGCTGCAGAAGGACGGAAAGACCCCGTGGACCTTTACTATAGCTTGATGTTGAGTTTTGTTATGTGTTGTGTAGGATAGGTGGGAGACTTGGAAGCATTGGCGCCAGCCAGTGTGGAGTCAACCTTGAAATACCACCCTGCTCATGACGGAGCTCTAACCCACGTCCCTGATCGGGATGGGGAACAGCGTCAGGTGGGTAGTTTGACTGGGGCGGTCGCCTCCTAAAGAGTAACGGAGGCGCCCAAAGGTTCCCTCAGGCTGGTTGGCAATCAGCCGTCGAGTGCAATGGCACAAGGGAGCTTGACTGCGAGACCTACAAGTCGAGCAGGTGCGAAAGCAGGGCATAGTGATCCGGCGGTTGCGTGTGGAAGCGCCGTCGCTCAACGGATAAAAGGTACCCCGGGGATAACAGGCTAATCTTCCCCAAGAGTCCATATCGACGGGAAGGTTTGGCACCTCGATGTCGGCTCATCGCATCCTGGGGCTGAAGCAGGTCCCAAGGGTTGGGCTGTTCGCCCATTAAAGCGGTACGCGAGCTGGGTTTAGAACGTCGTGAGACAGTTCGGTCCCTATCCTCTGCAGCCGGAGGAAACTTGAGAAAGCCTGTCCCTAGTACGAGAGGACCGGGATGGACGTAGCTCTCGTGTGTCAGTTGTCCTGCCAAGGGCATTGCTGATTAGCGACCTACGGAAGGGATAAGCGCTGAAAGCATCTAAGTGCGAAGCCTGTTTCTAGATGAGGTTTCCCACTGGGTTAACCAGGTAAGGCCCGTGATAGACCAACACGTTGATAGGCCGGAGGTGTAAGCGTGGTAACACGTTCAGCCGACCGGTACTAATCGGCCGAGGGCTTGGATTTGCAATGAAGTTCGTGCTCGCTATGGAGTCCTCGAGGGCTCGAGCGCCATCTGGCGCTCGCCCTTGACAAAGGTTTCGGTGACTATCGCGTCTGGGTCACACCCGTTCCCATCCCGAACACGGAAGTTAAGCCAGACTGCGCCGATGGTACTTGGGTGGATTCGCCCTGGGAGAGTAGGTCGTCGCCGGATTTCTTCGAGGAGGCCCCCCACTTCGGTGGGGGGCCTCTTCCCGTTTTCGGCTCGGCCGCCGGCCGATTCACCTCGTGCCTCGGCGAGACGGCAGTCGGCTGTCGCCTCAGCCGCCTGCCGGCGGCTGGTCGGGGAGGCGGAGCCCCGCGAGGACCTCGAGCTCGGAGGCGTCGGGCCAGCGCCTGGTGATCATCCGGGGCGGCACGAGGCCTGGGACGGGCTGCCAACAGGCCCGGCACACCCGCTCGACGACGTCCCACCGGACCCGCAACGACGTCGGCGTCCCCTCGACCGACGTCGGCAGCGCGAAGAGCTCGACGACGTCGGCGACCGGCAGGACGGTGATGCGGCCTTGGGCCCAGACGGTGGCGGTGCAGGCCGTGCTCCGAGCGATCGGGACGGCCACGAGATCGGCGACCACCAGTGCGTCGGCCTGGCCGGTGCGCCCCATCTCCACCATCAGCTCGTCGCGTTGGCGTGCGGCGGCTCGGACGTCGGCGTCCACCAGCGCGTGCGCTCGCTGCGGGTAGGTGCGGGGGTTGTCGGCGCCGCCGGCCCAGGAGGGCGATCCCCACGGCGGGACCCGGGGCCTCGACGGCTCGGGTGGGGGAGGGGGTGGGCCGGGGTCGGTCACGTCCCCGACCCTACGAGGGGCGGGTCGTCAGGCGGCTGCGGCGGCGGCCGCCTCGTCCTCGGCCAGGTAGGAGGCGAGCAGGTCGCGCTCGGCTTCGGGCTTCGGGAAGAGGAACCAGACGAGGAGCCCGCCGATGAACACCGCGGCGAGGCCGGCGAGGTACGCCTTGTCCTGGCCGTCGACGAACGCCTGGCGGGCGGCCTCGATGATCTGGTGCGAGTACTGCGGGTACTGCTCGGCGGTGATCTCGGCGCTCGAGAACGACTTGGTGAGCTGGGCCTGGACCGACGACGAGACCTGGTCGGCATCGGGCGAGCTGGCGATCTGGCTGGTGAAGGCCTTGGCGTAGCCCGCGGTGAGCACGGCGCCGAGCAGCGACTGCATGACCGCGCCGCCCAGGTCGCGCTGGAGGTCGGCGGTGCCCGAGGCCATGCCGGCCTTCGAGACGGGGACCGAGCTGGTGAGCGACCGCGATGCCGGTGTGCCGGCGAGCCCGACGCCGATGCCCAGGAGGGCATAGGCGAGGGCGACCACGGCGTAGTGGGCGTGGTCGGTCCAGAGCGTGAACATCGTCAAGAAGCCCAGGAAGCAGAAGGCGTAGCCGACGAGCAGGGTGAAGCGGGCGCCTCGGACCTCGACGAGCTTCGCCGAGCGGGGCGCGGCCACGATCATCATGAGGGCGGCCGGGAGGATGGCGGCGCCGGCGCTGAGGGTGTCGTACTCCAGCACGTTCTGGAGGAACTGCTGGCCGATGAACATCGCCCCCATGAGCGAGCCGAACACGATGATCCCGGCGCACGCGGCCACCCAGAAGATCCGGCGGGCGGCGACGTCGAGGTCGTAGAGCGGGTTCGCCACCCGCCGCTGGCGGATGAGGAAGCCGACGCCGGCGGCGAGGGCGATCGCGAACAGGCCGAGGGCCATCTCCCGCTTGCTCGGCAGGGGAGCGAAGTTGATGGCCAGCACCAAGCCACCGACCAGGATCGCGGAGAGGATGCCGCCCAGGTTGTCGACGGGCTCGGTGGCCTCGTTGACGTGAGCGGGCACGAAGCGCAGTGCCAGCAGCAGCGCCACCAGGGCGAGCGGGAGGGTCACGAGGAAGACCGAGCCCCAGTAGAAGTGCTCGAGGAGGGCGCCCGACACGAGCGGGCCCAGCGACGAGATGGCCCCGCCGAGGGCCGACCAGAGGGCGATCGACTTGGTGCGGCCCGGGCCGGACCAGAGGGCGGTGATCAGCGCCAGGGTGGTGGGGTAGGCCATGCCGGCCGAGACGCCGCCGATCAGGCGGGCGGCGATGAGGACCTGCTCGTTCGGGGCGACCGCAGCGAGGATGCAGGCCGGGACCGACAGCGAGACGCCGATGATCAGCATCATCTTGCGCCCGTAGCGGTCGCCCAGGGCACCGAGCCAGAGCACGGACGCGGCCAGCCCGAGCGAGTAGCCGACGGCGATGAGGTTGAGCGACGACTGCGACGCGTCGAACGCCTTGCCGATGTCGGGCAGGGCCACGTTGGCGACCGCCAGGTTCAAGTTGGCGACGGCTGCGACCAGGATCAGGGCGACCAGGACCATGCCGGCCTTGTCCGGTGAGCGGTCCGCCGCTCCGGACGTGGCCGCCGGTGGGGCTGCTGGGGTGTCGGCCACGGGTGTACTTCCCTCCTGGCGGGTGCCTGCCTGTTCACCCCGCTCGTCGGAAACCTATCCGAACGACCTGCCCGGATAGGGTGACGCCGTGGCCCCGAACGATCGATCTTCGTCGCGCGGCGGCACTGGAGGAAGGAAGCCCAGCACCGGGTCCCGTTCCGGTGGTGCTGGCGCTCGCTCCTCCAGCTCCGACAAGGGCGGCAAGCCGCCGTCGGGCGCGCGCAAGGGCGCGCCGCCCAGGAGCAGCAGCGGTTCGCGGAGCGGTTCGGGTTCGGGTCGGCCGGGCGCGGGGCGCCCGCAGGGCGGCCGCGGCCAGGTCGAGCGCGAGGAGGCCCGCACCGCTGGCCCGAAGCAGTGGGGGAGCCTCGGCCGCAAGGGCGCCGGGCGCCTGACCGCCGAGGAGTTCGATGCCCGCGACAGCGTCGGAGCACGCGGCCGCGACGAGCGTCCGGCCCCGGCCCAGCGCGGCTCGGACCCGTGGGTCCGCGTCGACGACGTCCGCGACGAGGCGGCCAGCGCCGTCAGCCGTGGGAAGGCGAAGCCGGCTCCCAAGCCGGCCGGCGCACGGTCGGGCAGCGCCCGCAACGCGCGCAAGCCCCCGACGGAGGGCCCCACCAAGGAGCGGCGCGGCCGGGACTACCGCAAGGCCGGTGCCGGCACCGGCGGGGCCGAGGCCAAGGCCGAGCTGGTGCGCGCCCTCGGCGCGACCCGCGGCAACCGAGCCAACGAGCGGCTCCGCGAGGCGGCCCACGCCTTCGAGCGCGAGCGCTACACCGAGGCGCGGACGCTCCTGAAGCCCATCGCCGAGCAGGCGCCCCAGGCCGTCACGGTCCGCGAGCTGCTCGGCCTCACCTACTACCGGCTCGGCCAGTGGAAGCTGGCGGTGCAGGAGCTCGAGGCCTTCCGCCAGTTCACCGGCTCCACCGAGCAGAACCCCGTCCTCGCCGATGCGTACCGCGGGCTGAAGAAGCACACCCAGGTCGAGGAGCTGTGGGACGACCTCCGCGAGGCGTCGCCGTCGGCCGACCTCGTGACCGAGGGTCGGATCGTGATGGCGGGCTCGCTCGCCGACCGCAACAAGCTCGCCGAGGCCATCGCGCTGCTCGAGAAGAGCCACCGCGGCACCAAGAGCCCCCAGGTCCACCACCTGCGCCAGGCCTACGCGCTCGCCGACCTCTACGAGCGCGCCGGCGACATCGCCCGGGCCCGGGAGCTGTTCCGGTGGGTGGCCGAGCGCGAGCCGGACTTCGCCGACGCCGCCGAGCGCGCCAGCTCCCTGGCCTGACCGTCACACCCCCGGCGTAGGGTCGGGGTTGCGGTCCTGGCGATGGCAGGCGCCGCCAAGCGACCGCCGCTCGCGGTCCGCATCGCTCGACGGTGTTCGGCCGTCCTCCGTTCCGCTTCCGCCGGCCTCGGTCGGCGTGCCCCTGGAGGGTCCCATGAACATCGTCATCGTCCGAGGCGTCCTGTCGCGCCCGCCCGAGCTCCGCGAGCTGCCGTCGGGTGACCGCCTCGGCCAGTTCGAGGTCACGGTCCGCGACGCCGACCGGCCCACGGCGTCGGTCCCTGTCGCGTGGTTCGACCCGCCCGAGCGGGTGCTGGCGCTCGCGTCCGGGGCTGAGGTCGTGGTCACCGGCGAGGTCCGCCGCCGGTTCTTCCGCACGCCGGCGGGCACCGGCAGCCGCACGGAGGTGGTCGCCTCGCAGGTCATCCCCGCGTCGCACCGCAAGCGGGTCCGCGCTGCGTACGAGGCCGTCGCCGCCGCGGTCGCAGCCGACGACGGCTGAGGCGCGGGTGGCGCTCGATCGCCCCGGGCGGGTTGGGCAGCGTCGCGGGGCGTCGGCCAAGATGGAGCCGTCAGCGTCTGACCAGGATGGGGAAACCGCAGCAATGAACCAGGAGCAGCTCGAGCAGGTACGGAACGGGAACGGCTTCATCGCCGCCCTCGACCAGAGCGGAGGCAGCACCCCCAAGGCGCTGAAGCTGTACGGCGTCGAGGAGGACCAGTACTCCGGTGATGCCGAGATGTTCGACCAGATCCACGCCATGCGCAGCCGGATCATCGAGAGCCCGAGCTTCACCGGCGAGCGGGTCGTGGGCGCCATCTTGTTCGAGATGACCATGGACCGCCAGGTCGACGGCGTCGACACCGGCACCTACCTCTGGGAGCGCAAGCACGTCGTGCCGTTCCTCAAGGTCGACAAGGGCCTGGAGGACGAGGCCGACGGCGCCCAGGTCATGAAGCCGATGCCCGAGCTCGACGCCCTCCTCGCCCGCGGCGTGGCCAAGGGCATGTTCGGCACCAAGATGCGCTCGGTCATCAAGCTCGCCAAGCCGGCCGGCGTCGATGCCGTCGTGGATCAGCAGTTCGAGGTCGGGCGCCAGATCCTGGCTGCCGGCCTGGTCCCGATCATCGAGCCCGAGATCGATATCAACAGCCCCGAGAAGGCCGAGGCCGAGGCGCTCCTGAAGGCCGCCATCCTCCGCCAGCTCGAGCAGCAGCCGGCCGATCAGCCGATCATGCTGAAGCTCACGCTGCCCGAGGCCGACGGCTTCTACCAGGAGCTGGTCGACCACCCCAGCGTGCTGCGCGTCGTCGCCCTCTCCGGCGGCTACTCCCGCGAGGAGGCCAACGACCGCCTGGCCCGCAACGCCGGCGTGATCGCCAGCTTCTCCCGGGCGCTGACCGAGGGCCTGTCGGCCCAGCAGAGCGACGCCGACTTCGACGCCACGCTCGACAGCACCATCAAGAGCATCTACGAGGCCTCGATCACCTGATCGGTCCCGCTTCCTGACCTGTCGACGGTGCCCGGCCCGGTGGGCCGGGCACCGTCGCGTCCGGCCTCAGCCGCCGACGTCCTCGATGGTGGCCACGTCGGGTCCCGCGGCGTCGATCGCTGCGGTGGCGCGCTCGGCGCCGGTCGGGTCGTCCTTGAGGTGCTGGTCGTAGAAGGCCAGGGCCGCTCGGGTGACGGCATCGTCGGGGGAGCGGCCGGTGCCCTCGAAGAAGCCGGCGTCGTGGTCGCCGCCGGCGAGGGTCACGAAGCGCACCGGCGCCCCGGCGGCCGCGGCGAGCTCGGCGGCCTGCCGGTCACCGGCGAACGGGACGACCCCGTCGTCCTCGCTGTGGAAGAAGAGGCCGGGGACGTCGGCGCCGTCGGCCGCGACCGCCTCGCCGGCCCCGAGGTCGAACCACATGCCGGCGAACTCGGTGACGGCATCGACGCGGTCGTCGGCGCAGCAGGCGTTGTAGGTCGTGGCGATCGCGGTGATGGCGCCGAACGACTGGCCGCCGAGGCCGATGCGTTCGGGGTCGATGGTGCCGCCCAGCGGGTCCGCGGGATCGGCGGACCGAGCCAGGACCTCGTCGATCACGAAGGAGACGTCGGCGGTCTGCTCCGCGACGCCGCCGTAGTCGGTCCCACCCGGCGCGCCCGTCGTCGACAGGGGGAAGTTCGGGGCCACGACCACGTAGCCAGCCGAGGCCCACGAGGCGAGCGTGTCGAGGTAGTCGCTCCCGGCCCGGGTGCTGCCGTGCCCGAACACGATCAGCGGCGCCGGCGCGCCGAGCGTGGGAGCGTCGGGTCGGAGGACGAGCGCGTCCCGGTAGCCCTCGGACGAGCCGGTGGGGGCCGACGGGTACAGGACGAGGGTCGGGAGGGTGCGCTGGGGGAGCTCGGGCTGGTCGCCGTGCGCGGCGGTGGGCCGGCGGTCGTCGACCAGTTCGAGCTCCTGGCGGCCGACGTCGAACGTGCCGATCTCCTCCGGCTCGCTCGGCGACGGGGCCGATGCCGCGGCAGTCGAGGAGGGCGACGCGGGCGAACCGGCGCCGTCGGACGAACCCGCGCACGCACCCAGCAGCAGCGCGGCGGCGGTGGCGGCCACTGCCGCACGGAGCGGCCCGCCCCGTCGGGGTGGCCGGGATCGGTGGGGTCGCGAGCTCGCCATCGGGGCTGCACGGTACCGGCCGGCCGAGCGGGCATCGGCCCTGCGTGGGCACGGTCCCCCGCAAAGCGGTGTTCGCGTGGATACCCTGCCGAGCGGGGAAGGGGATTCCCCAAGGGGACAACTCGAGGAGGCAACGTGGCCGACCTTGCTCAGTCATCCGACCCGGTCGAGATCGATCAGGTCATCATCCGCTTCGCCGGCGATTCGGGCGATGGCATGCAGCTCACGGGCGACCGCTTCACGTCGGCCAGCGCCGTGTTCGGCAACGACCTGTCGACGCTCCCGGAGTTCCCGGCCGAGATCCGGGCCCCCGCCGGGACGCTCGCCGGGGTGTCGGCCTTCCAGGTCCACATCTCGGACCACGACATCACCACGCCGGGCGATGCGCCCGCGGTGCTGGTGGCCATGAACCCGGCCGCACTGCGCTCGGAGCTCCACCACCTCGTCGACGGCGGCACGGTCATCGTCAACACCGATGCGTTCGAGGAGCGCAACCTGGCCAAGGCGGGCTACCGGTCCGATCCGCTGACCGATGGCACCCTCGACCGGTACACGGTCTACGAGGTGCCGATGACCTCGCTCACCAAGGACGCGGTCGCGCCGCTCGGGGTGAAGCCACGCGACGCCGAGCGCTCCAAGAACTTCTTCGCCCTCGGCCTCGTCAGCTGGATGTACACCCGGCCGACCGAGCCGACGCTGACCTGGATCGACGAGAAGTTCGGCAAGAACCCGCAGGTGGCCGCGGCGAACCGGGCGGCCTTCGCCACCGGCCACGCGTTCGGTGAGACGGCCGAGCTGTTCGAGAGCAGCTATGCGGTGCGCCCCGCCGACCACGCGCCGGGGACCTACACGAACATCACCGGCAACACCGCGCTGGCGTGGGGCCTGGTGGCGGCGGGCCAGCTGGCGAAGCTGCCCGTGTTCCTCGGCGGGTACCCGATCACCCCCGCGTCCGACATCCTCCACGAGCTGTCGAAGCACAAGAACTTCGGCATCCGCACGCTGCAGGCCGAGGACGAGATCGCGGGCATCGGGGCTGCGCTCGGCGCCGCGTTCGGCGGGCACCTGGCGGTCACCACCACGAGCGGCCCCGGCATCGCCCTGAAGTCGGAGACGATGGGCCTGGCGGTGAGCCTCGAGCTCCCGCTGCTGATCGTCGACATCCAGCGCGGCGGTCCGTCGACGGGCCTGCCCACCAAGACCGAGCAGGCCGACCTGCTGCAGGCGATGTACGGCCGCCACGGCGAGTCGCCGATCCCGATCGTCGCCTCCTACAGCCCGTCGCAGTGCTTCGACGCGGCGATCGAGGCGGCCCGCATCGCCCTCAAGTACCGCACCCCGGTGCTGCTCCTCTCCGACGGCTACCTGGCCAACGGCTCGGAGCCGTGGCGGCTGCCGGAGCCCGACGACCTGCCCGACATCTCCGTCGAGGTCGCCACCGCGCCGAACCACACCAACGCCGCAGGCGAGCCCGAGTTCTGGCCCTACCTCCGGGACCCGCTCACCATGGCCCGCCCCTGGGCCATCCCCGGCACCCCCGGCCTCGAGCACCGCATCGGCGGCATCGAGAAGGAGGACGGCACCGGCAACATCTCCTACGACCCGGCCAACCACGAGCACATGGTCAACGTCCGCGCCCAGAAGGTGGCGAACATCGCCAACGACATCGCACCGATCGAGGTGTTCGGCGACGTCGACGACGCCGAGCTGCTCGTGATCGGCTGGGGCTCGACGTGGGGTGCCATCGACGGCGGCGTCAACCGGTGTCGCCGGCGGGGGAGGAGGGTGGCCCACACCCACCTCGTCCACCTGAACCCGTTCCCGGCCAACCTCGGCGAGGTGCTGCGGCGCTACCCGCGGGTGGTGGTGCCGGAGCTGAACCTCGGCCAGCTCTCCCGTCTGCTGCGGGCCGAGTACCTCGTCGACGCCCGGTCGGTGACCAAGGTCCAGGGCGTCCCGTTCACCGCCGGCGAGCTCGAGGCGGCCTTCCTGAAGGAGATGGACCAGTGACCGACGTCCTGCCCCCGGCGACCACGGCGAAGGACTGGAGCAGCGACCAAGAGGTCCGGTGGTGTCCGGGCTGCGGCGACTACTCGATCCTGAAGGCCGTGCAGATGCTCATGCCCGAGCTGGGCGGACGGCCCGAGAACACCGTGTTCGTGTCGGGCATCGGCTGCGCCGCCCGGTTCCCGTACTACATGAACACGTACGGCATGCACTCGATCCACGGCCGCGCCCCGGCCATCGCGACGGGCCTGGCCATGGCCCGCGACGACCTCGACGTGTGGGTCGTCGGCGGTGACGGCGACATGCTCTCGATCGGCGGCAACCACCTGATCCACGCGCTGCGTCGCAACGTGAACCTCACGATCCTCATGTTCAACAACCAGATCTACGGGCTCACGAAGGGCCAGTACTCGCCCACGAGCGAGGTGGGGAAGGTCACCAAGTCGACGCCGTTCGGCTCCCTCGACCAGCCGTTCAACCCGGTCAGCGTCGCCCTGGGCGCGGAGGCCACGTTCGTGGCCCGCACCCACGACATGGACCGCAAGCACATGCAGGAGATGTTCCGCCGGGCGCGCGACCACCGGGGTGCCGCGTTCGTGGAGATCTTCCAGAACTGCAACGTCTTCAACAACGGTGCGTTCGAGACCCTCACCGCCCGCTCCGCCCGCGACGACATGCTCATCCCGCTCGTGCACGGCGAGCCGGTCCGGTTCGGCGCCGAGCGGGAGAAGGGCGTGGCGATCGACCCGCAGGGCCGGGCCCAGATCGTGAGCGTGGCCGATGTGGGCGAGGACGCAATCCTCGTGCACGACGAGGCCCGGGCCGAGCCCGGGCTCGCGTTCACGCTGTCGCGGCTGTCGGCTGGTCCGAGCGAGCCGACGCCGATCGGCGTGTTCCGTGCGGTCGAGCGCCCCGACTACGGCAGCGAGACGAACCGGCAGCTGGCGGCCGCCCAGGACCGCTCGGGATCGGGTGACCTGCGGTCCCTCCTGCACAGCCGCCCCACCTGGGACGTCAGCTGACGGTCGGCTCGTCCCGATCGATCCCGCGCGCCTCGGCGTTGCGGGCGAGCGCATCGACCATGCGGGGCACGTGGTCGGAGAACACGCCGTCGAGGCCCATCCGGAGCAGCGCGTCGAGGACGCGGTCGAACTGCGCGTCCCAGCCGAAGGTGCACAGGCCGAAGCGGTGGAACAGGGTGCTCAGCCCGCCGCTCCAGTCGCTGTGGTGGAGGTTGATGGCGTCGATGCGCAGCTCCTGGAGGCGCGCCGCTCGACGCTCCGGTCCCTCCTTGATGCGCGACAGCCGGGTGGAGTCGACCAGTCGGACGTGCGGGGACAGCTCGCGGAGGCCGGCGAGGCGCTCGTGGTCCTGGTCGCACAGCCACAGCCGGTCGGCCATCGACGGGTCCCGACCGAGCGAGTCGGCGATCACGGTCGGGCCCGACCGCGGGTCCTTCAGGTCGAGGGAGAGGTCGAACCCGGTCCCCAGCGCGTCGTAGAGGTCGCCGAGCGACGGGATGTGGGCGGGCAGGTCGGCCCGGGCCGTCTCGGCGATGGGCCGCCGTCGGAGGCGGCCGCCGACCACGCCGTCGTGGTCGAGCACCGCGATCCCGTCGCTGGTGAGCCACACGTCGCTCTCGAGGGCCGTGGCCCCGAGGCGGAGCGCCAGTTCGAAGGCCTCCAGGGTGTTCTCGGGGGCGTTCGCCCGCGCCCCGCGGTGGGCGAAGCCGATGGGTCGTTGGAGACGGGTCGGGAGGCGTGGCGGCACGTCGGACATGGTGGTTCACCAGGGCGCCGAGAGCCAGCACCGACCCCTCAACATCGACGCAGCCTGGCCGATTGAGTCCGGACAGGAAGTCCGGGAGGCACGATGGCAACGATTCGAGCGAGCTGCAGCGACTGCGGCGATGTGGAGCTGACGAGCGCCGATGTGACGGTGCGCGTGTGCAGCGCCAACAGCGCCGGGTCCTACTCGTTCTCGTGCCCGACCTGCTCCCGCATCGTCGTGAAGGCCGCCGAGCCCCGCATCGTCGAGCTGCTCGTCACCTCCGGCGTCCGCCTGGTGACCTGGCACCTCCCCGAGGAGCTGACCGAGGTCCACGAGGGCGACCCGATCGACCACGACGACCTCCTCGACTTCCACGCCCTCCTGCAGCGCGACGACTGGATCGACACGCTGCGCAAGATGACCCCGGGCTGACCCGGCCGGAACTCGACGACACAACGCCTCGAGACCCCGCTACGCTTTGCCCCGTGGACACCACCTGGATCGCCCCTCCGGCCGTGCTCGGCATCGGCGCTGCCGCCGTCGCCATGGTGCTGCGGGCGATCGCCAAGGCCACCGATGAGGCCGAGGCGGCGCACCGCCGCTTCCGTCGCCTGGAGGACGGCCTGATCCCGCTGCGCGTGGAGACCCGCCGCACCCGGGAGTCGGTGGACCGCATGCACCGCCGGTAGGCTCGCCGCATGTTCAACATGCCAGGAGGGCCAGAGCTCCTGGTCATCTTCCTGGTGGCCCTGGTCGTGATCGGGCCCCAGCAGCTGCCCAAGGCCATGCGCACGTTCGGCAACGTCATGGCCGAGGTCCGCAAGGTGTCCAGCAGCTTCCAGGCCGAGATGAAGAGCGCCATGGACTCCGTCGTCGACACCTCGGCGTCCGAGAAGCCCCAGAGCGGGACCATGGCCACGCCGGCGGCGCCGGCGCCCACCCCCGATCCCGCACCCACCGTCAGCGACGACCCCGACGAGGTCGTGGCTCGCGCCGACGACGCCGCCCCCACGGGGTCCGCCGCAGCTCCTGAGGCCGTCGAGCCCGACGTCCCCGCCCGGCCGGCGATCGATCCCGCCGACCGCGCCGCGGGCTGAACGCCCCCACCGATGGCTGGAACCGTGACTGATGCCCCTCCCCATGACGGACGCATGTCCCTCATGGAGCACCTCATCGAGCTCCGCAGCCGCCTGATCAAGTGCGCGATCGCCATCGCCGTGGGCTCGGCCCTCGGCTGGCTGCTCTACAACCCGGTGCTCAGCTGGCTGCGCGAGCCGCTCGAGGCCATCTCCGACGACCCCAACGTCAGCGACAACCTGCGCTTCCTGGGCCCGATGGACGGGTTCATGTTCCGGATCAAGATGTCGGCCTACCTGGGCCTGGTCATCTGCATGCCGTACCTTCTGTGGCAGCTCTGGAAGTTCATCTCACCGGGGCTGTACCAGAACGAGCGCCGCTACGCGACGGCGTTCGTGGCCTCGGCCAGCGCCCTGTTCCTCATGGGCGCGTACGTCGCCTACTTCACGCTGCCCGCAGCGCTCGGGTTCCTCACCTCGGTGGGCGGCAACGACGTGACCTACGAGTTCACGCCCGAGAAGTACGTGATGCTGATCGTGTACATGATGCTGGCGTTCGGCGTCGGCTTCGAGTTCCCGATCGTCCTGGTGGCCCTGCAGCTCGTCGGCGTGCTGAAGCCCCAGCAGCTCCGCGACTTCCGCCGCTTCGGCATCGTCATCATCTTCGTGATCGCCGCGGTGATCACGCCCAGCGCCGACCCGATCAGCCTCTTTGCCCTGGCCATCCCGATGATGATCTTCTACGAGATCTCCATCATCATCGGCCGGGTGATCGTCGGTCGCCGGGCGGCCGCCGAGGTCAGCTCCTGAGCGTGAGCGGGGAGCCGTTCGCCCTCGACCGCTTCCAGCGGGAGGCGCTCGCCGCCATCGACCTCGGACGCAACGTCCTGGTGGCCGCGCCCACCGGCGCCGGCAAGACGGTGGTCGCCGAGCACGCGGTGGCGCGGGCGCTGGCCGAGGGCCGGCGGGCGTTCTACACGACGCCCATCAAGGCGCTGTCGAACCAGAAGTACCACGACCTGGTCCGTCGCCACGGCCGTGACCAGGTGGGCCTGCTCACCGGCGACAACGCGGTGAACCCGGGGGCCGGCGTCGTCGTGATGACCACCGAGGTCCTGCGGAACATGGTCTACGCGGCCTCGCCCGCGCTCGACGGCCTCGCCTGGGTGGTGCTCGACGAGGTGCACTTCCTCCAGGACGCCTACCGCGGGCCGGTCTGGGAGGAGGTCATCGTCCACACGTCGCCGTCGGTGCGGTTCGTGTGCCTGTCGGCCACGGTCTCGAACGCCGACGAGCTGGCCGGGTGGATCGCCGCAGCGCGCGGGCCCACCGAGACGGTCGTCGAGCACGAGCGCCCGGTCGACCTGGTGAACCACTTCCTCGTGTACGACAAGGGCTCGGGCGACCTCGTCCAGGTCGAGACCCTGGTCGACGGCCGGCCCAACCCGGAGGGGTCCCGGTTCGATGCGCCGGCACCCGACGGCCCGAAGCACGAGCGGTTCCGCGCCCGCGGGCGCCACCGCTGGGGGATGCCGCGCCGGGTGGAGGTCGTCGAGCACCTCTCGGGGAGCGGCCTGCTGCCGGCGATCTTCTTCGTGTTCAGCCGCAAGGGGTGCGACGACGCCGCCCGCTCCGTGCTCGATGCCGGGTTGCGTCTCACCACGGGACCCGAGCGGGCCCGCATCCGCGAGATCGTCGACCGCCACGTCGACCACCTGAGCGACGGCGACCTCGCCGTCCTCGACCACGGCCGCTTCCTCGCCGGGCTCGAGGCGGGCGTCGCCGCCCACCACGCGGGCATGGTGCCGCCCTTCAAGGAGGCGGTCGAGGCCTGCTTCGTCGAGGGGCTGGTCAAGGTGGTGTTCGCCACCGAGACGCTGGCGCTGGGCATCAACATGCCGGCCCGCTCGGTCGTCATCGAGTCGCTCTCGAAGTTCACGGGTGAGCACCACGAGGACCTGACCCCGTCGCAGTACACCCAGCTCACCGGCCGCGCCGGCCGCCGCGGCCTGGACCCGGTCGGGCACGCCCTCGTGCTGTGGTCGCCCTGGTACGGGTTCGACAAGGTCGCCGCCCTGGCCGCCAGCCGCGAGTTCGTCCTGCGGTCGGCGTTCCAGCCCACCTACAACATGGTCGTCAACCTGGTCCGGCGCTACGACCGGGACCAGGCCCACGAGCTGCTCGGGCGCTCCTTCGCCCAGTACCAGGCCGATGCCTCGCTCGGCCGCGTGGTCAACCGCCGGGCCACCCGGCAGCAGCTGCTCGCCGAGGCCACCGAGCGGGCGCGCTGCGAGCTCGGCGACGTCGACGAGTACCGCGCCCTGCGGGCCGACGAGCGCCGACGCAAGCGCGAGGCCCGCCAGGGCGCCCGGGCCCGGGTGGCGGAGCGCGTGGGGGAGCTGGCCCCGGGCGACGTGGTGCTCGTCGCCGGCCACCGGCTGGCCGTGCTGTCCGTGTCGCACCGCAAGGGCGGGCTCCGCCTGCGCGTGATCGACAGCGACGCCCGGGTGTCCGTCCTCGACGAGGACGACTTCGACGAGGCCCCGGTCCGGACGGCGTCGATCACCCTTCCGGATCCGTACAACCCGCAGAACCGCATCTTCCAGCGCCAGGCGGCGAGCGCGCTGCGCAAGGCGCGGGTCTCGCACCGGGTCCCCGACGCCGATCACGACGACGAGCCGAGCCTGCTGGCCGAGCCGTACCTCCTGGCCGAGGACCTCCCGGTGGCGGCGTGCCCGGACCTCGACGCCCACCTCAGCGCGGTGGCCGAGCGGGACCGCCTGACCCGCCAGCTCGCCGAGCTCGACCGGCGGGTCGAGGACCGGACGACGTCGCTCGGCCGACGCTTCGATGCGATCGAGCGGATCCTCACCAAGCGCGGCTTCATCCAGGGCTGGTCGCTCACGCCGAGCGGGGAGGTGCTGGCCCGCACGTTCCACGAGTCGGACCTGCTGGTGGCGACGGTGGTGTGCGACGGGCTGCTCGACGGCCTCGACGAGGCGTCGATGGCCGGTGTGGTGTCCCTGCTCACCTACGAGCACCGGTCGAAGGACGCCCCGCCCCCGCCGTGGTACCCGTCGCGCCTGGTGCGCGAGCGGGCCACGAAGATCGACCAGGTTGCCCGGCGACTGGTCCGCGACGAGGAGAAGGCGGCGATCCCCACCACCCGGCTGCCGGACCCGACGTTCCTGGCGCTCGCCTACGCGTGGGCGGCGGGCGAGTCGTTCGAGGCGGTCATCGCCGACGAGGACCTCTCGGGTGGGGACTTCGTCCGCAACGTGAAGCAGCTGATCGACCTGCTCCGACAGATCGGCGAGGTCGCCCCGGAGGCCGGCACCCGCTCGGCCGCGCGGGGTGCCGCCGACCGTCTGTACCGGGGCATCATCGCGGCCTCCTCCGAGGTGTCGAGCACGGCCGATGCCGGAGAGCCCTCCCCGTGACGATCGAGAAGCACCAGACCTGGGGCGCGCCGGGGCCCTTGGCGGCCGATGGCGTGCTCGTGCACCGCGATGCCGAGGCCCGTGCGGTCGTCGAGCGGAACCGACGGGCCCAGACGCCCATCCCGCCGCTCGGCCTGCTCGGCGGCGACCTCTGCCGCACCGTCGGAGGCAGGGGCGACGAGGCGCGGCTGCGGTCCGCGGACGCCATGACCCTGCCGGTCGACCTCGGATCGGTCCTGGTCGACGGCCGCCAGCACTGGTTCGTCGCCCACCTCGTGGCCCGGCGCAGCTGGTGGCGCGGGCGGGTGGTGGCGGTGATGAACGCCCAGTGGATCGGTGCGTGGGACGTCGCCCCGAAGGGCCACCCGAACGACGGGCAGCTCGACGTCCTCGACGGCGACCTCGGCCTCGACGACCGGCTCAAGCTCCGGTCGCGCCTGGCCACCGGAACCCACGTGCCCCACCCCGGCATCGCCGTGTCCCGCGTCGCCGCGCTCCAGGTGGCGTTCCCGCGCCCGACGCCGATCTGGCTCGACGGCGAGCGGATCGGCTCGGCACGGACCCTGAGCATCCGGACCGAGCCCGACGCGCTGACCTGCGTGGTCTGACCCGGTCGCCGTTGGGGTGGGGCGGGCGGCGGGACGGGCGGTACCGTCCGGTCCATGCAGGCATGGATCCTCGACGAGTCCCCGGGCAGCTACCGCTACGGCGAGGTCGCGGATCCGGCGGTCGGCCCCGACGACGTGCGGGTCCGGCCCGTGGCGAGCGCGCTGAACCACATGGACCTCTGGGTCACCAAGGGCAAGCCCCGCCCGCACCTTCCCCACGTCCCCGGCTGCGACGTCGCCGGCATCGTGGAGGCGGTCGGCTCGCACGTGAGCGGCGTGGCCGTGGGCGACGAGGTCGTCGTCAACCCGGCCGTGTCGCCGATCGAGATGGTCATCGCGCACGGCGACGACGCGCCCATGTACCCGGGCTTCCAGATCGTGGGGGAGCAGCGCTGGGGCGGCCACGCCGAACTGCTCACCGTGCCGGCGCGCAACGTCGTCCCGAAGCCGGCGGAGCGCTCGTGGGCCGAGTGCGCGGCGTACCCGCTGGCCACGCTGACCGCCTACCGGATGCTGCGCCGGGCCCGCGTCGTGGCGGGGGAGTCGGTGCTGATCGTGGGCATCGGCGGCGGCGTGTCGATGGCGGCGCTCGCCCTGGCCAAGGCCATGGGCGCCACCGTCTACGGCACCTCGCGGGACCCCGAGACCTGCCGTCGGGCGGTCGAGGCCGGCGCCGACGGCGCCTTCCCGTCCGACGAGGACTGGCCCGTGCGCTGCGAGGTCGTCGTCGAGAGCGTCGGCCCGGCCACGTGGGACCGGTCGATCAAGGCGCTGCTCCCCGGCGGCCGCCTGGTCGTCTGCGGCGGCACGTCGGGTCCGGTGGTCGAGGTCAACCTCCCGCGCCTGTTCTTCAAGCAGCACGAGATCATCGGGTCCACCATGGGCGGGTACGGCGAGTTCGAGCGGGTGACCACGCTCGTGGACCAGGGCCTCCCCGTCGCCATCGACCTCGAGGTGCCGATGTCCGAGTACCCCCGGGCCCTCGAGCACCTCGCCGCCAGCGGTCAGGTCGGCAAGGTCGTCCTGCACCACGAGTAGGCCGCGAGGCCGCGGCGCCGCGGCGGACGCCGTCGGCGGAGGGAGGACGTAGCCTGCGGCGATGGTCGACCTCGCTGCAGCCAAGGACCGCATCGACGCCGTGGTGGCGGAGCACGCCGACGTCCTGCTCGACGCCTCGCACCGCATCCACGAGCACCCGGAGCTCGGGTTCGAGGAACACCACGCCCACGATCTGTTGAGCGACCTGCTCGAGCAGGTCGGGCTGCCCGTCACCCGGAGCGCGTACGGCGTCTCGACGGCGTTCGAGGCCGTCGCCGGCTCCGGCGGGCCGCGGATCGCGGTGCTGTGCGAGTACGACGCACTGCCGGGCATCGGCCACGCGTGCGGACACAACGTCATCGGGACGGCTGGGATCGGGGCGGGCATCGCGGCTGCCGCGGTCGCCGAGGAGCTCGGCGGCACCGTGGTCATCCTGGGCACCCCGGGCGAGGAGGGCGGCGGCGGGAAGGTGGTGCTGGCCGAGCGGGGCGCGTTCGAGGGCGTCGACGCGGCGCTGATGGTCCACCCCGCAGGCCTCGACCTGTCGCGTTTCGGCGCCATCGCGATCCAGCAGCTCGAGGTCACCTACCACGGCCGGGCCGCGCACGCCGCCGCTGCACCCCAGGCCGGAAGGAACGCCCTCGACGCCGCCGTCCTCGGCTACGTCAACGTGGCTGCCCTGCGCCAGCACATCCGGCCCGACGAGCGCATCCACGGCATCTTCACCGAGGCCGGCGAGGCCCCGAACGTGGTGCCCGCCCGCGCCGCAGCCACCTGGTACGTCCGGTCGCCCACGGTGCGCGGCCTGCACACGCTCAAGGCGCGGGTGCTGGCGTGCCTCCGGGCCGGCGCCGAGGCGGCCGGCTGCACCATGGAGCACGCCTGGCTCGACCCCGCCTACGCCGACATGGTCGACAACGAGCCGATGATCGACCTCTACCGGGAGAACATCGAGCGCACCGGCCGCACCCTCATCGACCCGGCGTCGCTCGAGGCGGTCGTGGGCAGCACCGACATGGGCAACATCAGCCACATCGTCCCCTCGATCCACCCGATGATCGCGGTGTCGCCACCGACGGTGGCGATCCACACCCAGGACTTCGTCCGGTTCGCCCGGGGCGAGGAGGGCGACCGGGCCGTGCTCGACGGCGCCCGGGCGATGGCGGCCACCGTCGCCGACCTCTGGGCCCGCCCGGAGGCCATGGCGGCGGCGACCGAGGCGTTCGCGCAGGCACGGGCCGAGGGCCGGGCCACCGGTTCGGCCACCATCGGGGCTGGTCCCGAGGCCTGAACGGGGGCCTCCGGGGCATCCCCCGATCGGGGCTGTCCAACCCTCTAGGGTCACCGCCTGTGACGGTGTACGTGGCTGAGGAGTTCAGCGAATCCGAGGCCGATGTGCTGCGTCGGTACTTCACCAACCTCGACAGCCCGGTGTTCGCGCTGGTCAACCTGCCCGAGGTCGTGAAGGGGGCGCTGTTCGCCCGGTACTCGCGCTCGTCCAAGAGCCTGCGCCGCCTGTTCCTCGACGAGTTCGTCGGCGAGCTCGACATCTCCGGCGACCAGTCCATCGACGCCACGGTCGGCCTGCGCCGGGCCGAGGAGCTCTACGACCGGGTGTTCTTCGAGTACGGCGACGACTCCGTGGCCCAGCTCGGCGGGGTCCACCTGGCCTGCGAGCAGGCCTCGAACCTGCTCACCAAGGTGCTCGAGTGGGGGCGGCTGATGTCGTACCTCGAGCAGTCGACCCGCTACATCGCCTACGACGCCCGCATCGGCGGCCGGTACCGGTTCTACCGCGACCCGGGGATCCTCGGTTCGCCGCTGGGCACCCGGTTCGTGGGCGAGATGGACCGCATGTTCGACACCTACGCCGAACTGCTGCCCCGGCTCACCGACTTCTTCAAGGAGCAGTTCCCGAAGGACGAGAACGACTCGGACTTCGTGTACCGCCAGGCCGTGCGGGCCAAGGCGTTCGACGCCCTCCGCGGCATCCTGCCGGCAGCGTCGCTGTCGAACGTGGGCATCTACGGCACGGGACAGGCCTACGAAGCGCTCCTGCTGCGCATGCGGTCGCACCCGCTGCCCGAGGCCCGCACCTACGCCGACCTCATGCTCGGCGAGCTGCGCAAGGTGATCCCCTCGTTCCTCAAGCGGGTGGACCTCGCCGACCGCGGCGTCGCCTGGAGCGACTACCTGGGCCGCAACCGCGAGGCCATGGACGACATCGCCGAGCGGTTCTTCCCGTCGGTCGACGACGTGCAGGAGGCGCCGCGCACGACGCTGGTCGACTTCGACCCCGACGCCGAGATCCACCTCGTCACGGCGATGCTCTACGCCCATGCCCACGCCCCCGAGCGCCAGATCGAGGAGCGGGTGCGCCAGATGTCCGCCGAGGAGCGGCTCTCGGTCGTCAAGGCGTACGTGGGGGAGCGGGCCAACCGCCGCCACCGCCCCGGCCGGGCCCTCGAGCGCATCGACTACCGCTTCGACGTCCTGGCCGACTACGGCGCCTTCCGCGACCTGCAGCGCCACCGGATGCTCACCATCGAGTGGCAGCCGCTCACGCCGCTGCACGGCTACACCCGTCCCGAGGCCGTCGACCTGGCCGGCGAGGCCGAGGCCTTCGACCGGGCCATGGAGCGGTCCGCGTCGCTCTACGACCTCCTGGCGACCCGCTTCCCGGCCGAGGCGTCCTACGCCGTGTGCCTGGCCTACAAGGTGCGGTTCACCATGCAGATGAACGCTCGGGAGGCCATGCACCTCCTCGAGCTGCGCAGCGGGCCGCAGGGCCACCCGGCCTACCGGGAGGTCGCCCAGGACATGCACCGGCTCATCGCCGAGGAGGCCGGGCACCACGCCGTGGCCGAGATGATGCGCTACGTGGACCATTCGCCCGAGCCCAGCCTCGAGCGCCTGGAGTCCGAACGACGGGCCGAGGCCCGGCGCGAAGGCCGATGATCCGTCCAGGATGCGGCATTGCCGCGTCTCGCGCGTAGTATCCGCCCGCGGCATCGCTCACCGGTGCCGCCACCACCTCACCCAGAACCGGGCAGACGAAGGAAGACATGGCTGACGACGAGTTGATCGACGACGAGATGGACGTCGAGGAAGACGACGACCTGATCGACGACGAGATCGACGACGACGACCTCGATGACGACCTCGAAGACGACGACGTCGTCCCGGACGAGGAGCTCGTCGCCTCGGTCGTCGACGACGACGAGGACGCCGAGGAGGAAGAGGAAGCCCCGCCCGCGCCCGCCAAGGGCCGCTCGGGCGATGACGAGGAAGACGACGATGACGACGTCGACCCCGACGACGTCGAAGAGGACCTCGACACCATCCTGAAGGACCGCATCGCAGCGGGGGCCGACGAGGACGACGAGGACGACGAAGAGGCCCCGGTCGACGACCGGGCCGATGGCGGCGACCGCGTCGCCCCGCGCGCCGCCGAGGAGTTCTCGTGCAACGAGTGCTTCCTGCTCGTGCGCCGCAGCCAGTTCAGCGCCAAGCGGACCGACTGCCCCGGCGGCCTCGACGGCGAGGACTGCCCGGTCAAGCGCGAGCTCGGCCTGGTCTGAGCCCCTCGGCGTGATTTCGGGCCTGGTCGGCCGGTGCACCAACATGGGGCCGGTGAGCGACGACAAGAACCCCATCGAGCACGCGGTCGAGCTGGCGGTGCTCGCACCCATCGGGTTCGCCCTGGAGGCCAAGAAGCTGCTCCCCACCTTCGTGGAGCGGGGTCGCCAGCAGGTCAACATGGCCAAGGTCGTCGGGCAGTTCGCCGTCGCCCACGGCCAGACCACCGGCAAGAAGAAGCTCTCGAAGGCCCAGGCCCAGGCGGCATCGATCCTCGCCGAGTTCGGCCTCGCCGGCACCGACGAGGAGCCCGTGGCCGCCGCCGAGCCGAACGGTGCGGCGGCGCCGTCCCCGGCGCCCGCACCGGCCGGGCCCCGTTCGAGCGCCGCGGCGGCTGACCTGCCGATCGCCGACTACGACAGCCTGGCGGCCTCGCAGGTCATCCCGCGCCTCGCCGGGCTCTCCGCCGAGGAGCTGGCTGCGGTGGAGGCCTACGAGGTCAGCCACCGGGGCCGCAAGACCATCCTCGGCAAGATCACGCAGCTCGGCGCCGAGTAGCGCCTGGTGGAGGCCGCTCGGTCAGCGCTCCCGGCCGACGTGGCGGCGATCACCGAGCTGGCGCGCACGGCGGTGGGTGAGCTGGGCCTCCTGCGCGGCGGGCCCGTGTGGCAGCTCCAGGATGCCCGCGTGGAGCCCATCGAGGCCGGCATCGCCGCCGACGTCGCCCTCCGACCCGACCAGGGCCTGGCGGTGGTCGGCACCATCGACGAGACGATCGTGGGCTACGGCGTGAGCCGCCTCGAGGCGCTCACCGACGGGTCGCTCCTCGCCGAGGTCTCGGACCTGTACGTCGATCCCGGGGCCCGGGGGATCGGCCTGGGCGAGGCCATGATGGACCTGCTCGTGGCCCACGCCGTCGACGCCGGCGCCATCGGCATCGACGCCCTGGCCCTGCCGGGCGACCGGGAGACCAAGAACTTCTTCGAGACGTTCGGCCTCAAGGCCCGCGCCATCGTGGTGCACCGATCGCTGCGAGCGACCGAGCAGCCCCAAGTCCCCGGAGGTGGCGATGGAACGGCCTGAGCTGTGCGTGAGCGCCGTCGTGATCGACGACGACCGGCTGCTGCTGGTGCGCCGGGGCCGGGGCCGGGCGCAGGGGGAGTGGGCGGTGCCTGGCGGGCGCGTCCAGCCCGGCGAGCTGCTGGCCGAGGCCGTGGTGCGGGAGCTGCTGGAGGAGACCGGCATCGAGGGCGTGTGCGGCAACCTCATCGGGGTGCTCGAACTGCTCGACGACGCCGGTCCCCACCAGGTCGTGCTGGGTCACCTCGTGACGCTGATGGAGGCCTCGGAGCCGGTGGCCGGCGACGACGCCGCGGAAGCCCGTTGGGTCCCGCTGGGCGACGTCGCCGAGCTCCAGCTCGCACCCGGCCTGGCCGAGTTCCTCCACGACCACCAGGTGATCGCCACCATCACGTGATGGCGGGGGAGGGGAGGACTACTTGTTCTTCCACTCCGGGGCGCGCTTCTCGATGAACGCGTTCAGGCCCTCGCTGAAGTCCTCGGTGCCGAACATCTTGATGATGCCCTCGCCCGAACGCTGCCAACCGACGGAGTCGTCGGCGTCGGTGGTCTCGAGGACGATCTGGCGGCTCTCGACGACGGCCAGCGGAGCGGCCTCGCAGATCTGCTCGGCCAGCTCGGTGGCCCGGGCCAGGGCGCTGCCCTCGGCGCTCAGGTGGTTGACGAGGCCGTAGTGGTGCGCCTCGGCGGCCGAGAAGTCCAGGCGGCCGGTGAGGATCAGCTCCATGGCGATGTTGCGGGGGATCTTCCGCGGCAGGCGGAAGAGGCCGCCGCCCGCGGCGACGAGGTTGCGCTTCACCTCGGGGACCCCGAACACGGCGGTCTCAGAGGCCACGACCAGGTCGCACGCCAGCACGATCTCGGTGCCGCCAGCGAGCGCCGGGCCGTCGACCGCAGCGATCAGCGGCTTGGTGCGCTCGCGCTGCACCAGGCCGGCGAAGCCGCCCTTGGCCGTCGACATGCCGCCGGGATCGACGGCCATCTGCTTGAGGTCGGCGCCGGCGCAGAAGATCCAGCCCTTGGCCGTCTGGGCACCGGTGAGGATGCCGACCCAGGCGTTCGGGTCCTCCTCGAGCCGGTCGATGGCGGCCTCGATGCCCTGCGCGACGTCGGTGTTGACGGCGTTGCGGGCGTCGGGGCGGTTGATGGTGATGACGGCGATGTGGCCGTTCAGTTCGTAGTCGACGGTCATGGCGGCGACGTTACCCGCACTTGACCGACCAGTCAGGTTGGTGCGCGCCGGGCGGGTACGGTGGGCCTCGATGCCCTCCGTCGGTCGCCGCTCCACCGCCTGTCCCTACTGCCAGGGAGCCGATGTGGCCCGGATGTACCTCGGTTCGGTGCACCTCGACTCGTGCCAGTGCGCCGAGTGCGGCGCCCGCTGGGACGAGGATCCCCGCACGGGGGAGTTCCGTGGCCGCGGCGCCCGGGCCTCGGTCGTGGTGCCGCGAGACGCCGCCACCTGACCCCGGACGCGGAGGACGGGCCGCCGAAGCGGCCCGTCCTCGTTCGTGCTGGGGTGCCGCGAGCGGCGGATCAGGCCTCGGGGTCGGCCGGGATCGTCGCGTCGGCGTCGGGCTCGGTGTCCGCGGTGGTGACCTCCTGGGGGGTCTCCACGACCTCGGTGTCCGGGGCGGGCGCCGCGGCGGGCTCCGACGCGGTGGCCTCGTCGGCCACCGGCGTGGCGACGGCCTCGACCTCGGCCTCCTGGGCGGCCGCTTCCACGACCTCGACCGGCACGTCGCCGGCGACGTCGGCAGCCTCGGTGGGCGCTTCCGTGGCCTCCGGTGCTGCCGCGGCCGGAGCCTCGGTGCCCGGTACCTCGACCTCGCCGACCGGGCCCTCGGAGGCCTCGGTGGCCGCCGGGGCCGGAGCGGCCTCGGCGTCGGCCTTGGGCACATCGGCGCCCTCGGCCTTCGGGGGCTTGGGCGGGCGGGGCGCACGGGCCTTGTTGCCCTTGCCTCCGCCCGGACCGCCACGGCTGCGGCCCTTGCGGGCGGGGGCGCTGGCAGGGTCGATGCCGAACGCCTCGGCGACCTTCGGCACGCGGTCCGCCATGCGGGTGATGACGCTGATCAGCTCCTCCGACGGTGTCTCGGGCTTGGAGGCCGGCGCCACCGTCAGGCGGACGGGCGAGAAGGACAGGGCATCGAGCACGGTGGCCCACCGGTCCGGCATGGTGTCGGAGGTGAGCGCCGCCGAGGCGGCCTCGGCGAGCTTCGTGGCGATGTCGGCCGGGAGCGGGGCGCCGGCCTTGGGCGGACGCGAGCTGAGGCGCAGCGCCCGGACGATCCGGCCTTCGGTGAGGGTCTCCTGGAGCTCGGAGAGCCAGGCGGCCTGCTCGCTGTCGAGGCGGGCAGTGAGCCCCTCGCGGAGCTGGCTGGCCAGCTCGCGGGACTCCTCGTCCTTGGCGCCGGTGTCGGCGGCGACGACGACCGAGCGCAGGTCGCGCAGGTCCAGCTCGGCGAGGTCGGCCAGGGCCGCCTCGGCCTTGTCGCGCCACTCGGCGGCTCGCAGGTCGGGGAGCAGGCGTTCGGCGATGGCGATGAGCGGCTGGGCGGCGACCTCGCGGCCGCCAGCGGCCCGCGCCTGCTCGTTCTGCTTCTCGACGGCCTGGCGCACGGCGGGGATGCCGCCGTTCAGCACCTGCTCGGCGATGACCTGCTCGGCGGCCGGCAGGGCGTCGAGCGCGGCCTTGCGGTGGGCACGCCCGGCCCGCAGGCGCTTGGCCTTGGGCTTGGGCGGGGAAGCGGGGCGCTCGCGACGCGGCCGCTCGGGGCGCGGGCCGCGGTCGCCTTCGCCACGGGGGCGGCGGTCGCCGTCGCCTCGACCCCGACGGTCGCCGTCGCGGCCCCGGCCTTCGCCACGGGGCTTGCGGTCGCCGTCGCGGCGGGGCCCACGGTCGCGGCGGTCGCCACGATCGCCGCGGTCACCACGGTCGCGGCCGCCTCGGCCGGCGAGCTTTGAGGTGACCAGCTCGTCGTCCTTGACCGGCCGCGAGATCAGCTCGAGCGTCTCCACCGACGCCCGGTTCTTCTCCTTCGGCGGGAGGACGGCGATGACCTCGTTGCCGTCGAGCGAGAACTCGATGTCGGCGCGGAGCTCCTGGCCGACGGCGGCTCCCTGGGGCAGCAACTCGGCCCGGAGGTCGCCCTTGGGCTGCTTGGCTCCTGCGGCTCGCCACGACCACGTGCCGTCGCCGCGGTCGCTGGTGAGCTCGATGTCGATCCTGCGAGACATAGGGGCGCCAACTTACTCGGTGCGGTGGGGGCCTCTGACCTGAGAAGGACGAGGGGCTGGTCAGCCTGGGTTGCGGGCGGTGACGAGCCAGGTGGCCCCGTTGAGCTGCACCCGGCCGTCGACCATCCGGGCCCGGAGATCCGCCCGCACGTCGTCGAGCAGGGCGGTCCAGCCATCGGGTCCGAGGGCCGGCTCGAGCTGGGCCTGCGCCTGACGCCCGATGGTGGTGTTGAGGATGAGCGTGAGCCGGTGCTCGACGCCGTCGGTGCCGTCCCGGCCGTAGTCGCACACGGCATCGAACGGCTGGACCGAGGGGTCGTCCCAGCCCGCCTCGCCCAGCAGCGCCCGCACGCGGTCGGGATCGGCGAAGGCCATCGGGCCGGGCGCACCGGGCGCAGCGGTGGCCGGGGGAGGGTCCATCGGCTCGACGAGGACGTTCGTGCCGAGGGTGAACATGGCGTTCTCCTCCAGGCCCCGCCAGCACGCGAACGTCAGCGCGCCGCCGGGCGCCACCGCTCGGCGGATGTTGGCGAAGGCCTCGGTCGGATCCTCGAAGAACATGACGCCGAAGCGGGAGACGACGTGGTCGAACGGGCCGTGGGCCGCCAGGTCGTCGGTCTGGGCGTCGGCTACGAGGAAGCTGGCGTCGGGCACGAACCGCTCGGCGGCCTCGATCATCACGGGGGAGATGTCGACGCCCACCGCCGTGGCCCCGCGGGCGACGGCGCCGGCGGTGACCCTCCCGGTCCCGCACCCGACGTCGAGCACCCGCTGGCCCGGTCCCGGCTGGGCGCGTTCCAGCACCGCCTCGCCGAACGGGGCCAGCTCGCGATCGAAGAGGTCGCGGTGGGCGACCCACCCCTCTGCGCCCACCGTCCAGTTCTCCCGCATCTGCTCGTTCGCCATGGGCCGACGGTATCGCCGGAAGATCCCGCCTGCCGCTGGCGAGCCGGTGTCACGACGCGCCCGGATCGGTACGGATCCCTGTCCGACTGCCTCGAGTGCCCGCCGGGAGACCGCGACCTCGACGACCGGAGGGGTGCCCCGGAACGGCGCGCCGTCCGGACGCTCCCGACCTGGCCTGTGGGAAGCTCGCCTGGTGAACGCCATGCGGACGAGGCGGGTACGCCGCCGGGTGGATCGGTGAACCTCGGCGGGCTGCTGTTCCTCGTGCTGGCGACCGGGTTCGTCGGAACGTTCGTCGCCATGTACGTGCGGGCGCACCGGTTTCGAGCGGCATCGGAGTCAGGCGGAGGCGTGGCCGTCCGGGGACGAGGAAGCACCCACGGCACCCTTGCTGACCTCAGCCCGGTGGTGTGCGTCGTGTTGGGGGACGAGGTGGTCTGGCGGCGGTTCGGGCCGATGGGGACCGAGACCCGGAGGATGGATCGGGTGGATTCGGTGTTCGCTCGCTCCATCGTCGGTGGGGTGACCCCGTGCCTGGTGGAGACATCGACCGGTGTGAGCTTTCTCGCCTCCCGGCGCGAGATCGACCTGCTCGAAGGTGCGCTTCGACGGCGCGGCTTCGCCTTCGCAGAACCGGCGACGTGATTCGCAGAGGCGGTGGGAGCGGGCGCCTCACCAGCTCGTTGTGGTGCCGATAATCTACGTTATGTCGAGTTGGGAGTCAGGTCCCGGCATCGGCCTTGGGCTCGATCCGGGCGGCTGCGACGGGCCGGGCGTTGTCGAGCAGCCACCCGATCGCCGTGCGCACCTCGGCGGCCGTCGGCTTGCCCTCCAGGTCGCTGTCGACGTCCTCGATGGCGGCCTGCAGGCAGTACAGCGCGTCCTGGAGCTCCTCGAGCTGCCGGCGGTCGACGATCACGTCGTCGTCGCCCAGGCCGTGGGCGGCGGCGAACTTCCGGGCCATGTGGGCCTGCTGGCGGCAGCCGGGCCGGCAGTACCGCCGGGGACGCCCGGTCCCGGTCCGATCCGGCAGCAACCGCCCGCACCACCGGCACCGCTCACCCATCTGTGGTTTCGTCACGTGATGAAACTACCGGTCGATCGGCGGTCCAGCGGGGATGCTCCCGCCGGCCGGTCTGGACCCGCGTCCCCGGTGTGCCCGCCGTCGGGCGGACCGGCCGGACGCCCGCGGGTCCGCGCTCGTCCCGGAGGCACCCCTCGGAGATCTTCCGCTCGGTCGGCAGGTCGGCAGGTCGGCAGGTCGGCCGGTCGGAGCCGGAGCCACCCTCCCCCGGATGAGGGTCGACCGATCCCCTGTTTCGTCAGGTGACGAAACGCCCGATGACTGACGGTGCCGTCGGTCACGTCCCCACGGAGCGCGCGGTACAGTCCACCCGGGGTCGCGTCCGGGGGGTCACGGCCGAACCGACAGGGGGAAGCTGTGGTGTTCACGACGTCGAAGGCGCGCCGCCTCGCGGCAGGACTGGTCCTGGTGGCGACGGCGGTCGCCGGTCAGAGCGGGCTCGCCCAACCAGCGGGAGGTGCGGCCGGCGATCCGTCGGGCGCGCAGACCTCGGCGGCGGCTCCCACGCCGACCGCCGCGGTCCCCGGCAAGCCGACCGTCATCGCCGCCGTCGGCGACTCGATCACCCAGTCCACCGGCACCGGTGCGCTGGCCCAGGAGACGCCGAAGAACAGCTGGGCGACGGGCACCGACGTGAGCAGCGTCGCCGGTCGCCTCGGCATCTCGACGGGCAACCGCTACAACCTGTCCGCCAACGGCGACCGGATGTCCGACTTCGCCCCGCAGATCCAGAACGGCAAGTCCGGAGGCAGCGGCGATGTGCCGGCCCTGCCCGCCTCCACCGGGCTCGTCCTGGTCGAGTTCGGCGGCAACGACCTGTGCCGCGACAGCGTCAACGACATGACCCCGGTCGAGACCTACCGGGCGCAGTTCAAGGCCGGGCTCGCCGCGGTGGCGACCCGGGCGCCCAACGCGCTCATCCAGGTCATGAGCGTCCCCGACATCTACAACCTCTGGTACATCCGGGGCGCGCCCCAGAACAGCACCTACCACCCGGAATCCGAGAGCGGTCAGGCCTCGGGGATCAACGGCGCCCGCTTCTACTGGGACGGCCTCACCAGCATCGGCGTGAAGTTCCCGTGCCAGTCGCTGCTGACCAACCCGGACAGCTACTCGGCCGGTGACCGCCAGCGCCGCCTCGACGTGCGCACGCGCAACAAGGCGTACAACGCCGTGCTGGCCGAGGAGTGCGGCAAGGTGCTGCGCTGCCGCTACGACGGCAACCGCCTCTTCGACCTCACCTCGAACCGGGTCTCGCCGCCCGACGGGGCCCTGCTCCCGCAGGCCCAGTGGGCGTTCACCGACCTCGACATCAGCCGCAACACCGCCAGCCTCTGCCCGATCCCGGGCCTCGTCGGCGGCGGCTGCGGCGACCACTTCCACCCGTCGAAGCAGGGCCAGGGCAAGATCGCCGAGTCGGCCACGATCGCCGGGCGCAACTGGACCGACACGACCATGCCCACGGCGGGCGCGACGGTGCTGCCGAGCGCCCGCCCCGACGGCGTCAACCGGTTCACGGCCACGGTCCGCTTCAGCGGCGCCGACGCCGGCGGCCTGCGCGGCCAGGAGGTCCGGGTCCACAACCCCGACGGCACCGTGACCGGTTGGTCCCAGCACATCGGCGTGGCGCCGGACCGCACGATCGACAAGCTGGGCACCTCCTACGTGGAGGTCCGCTCGCTCGACGTGAACGGCAACCTGAGCGCCAGCACCGTGGTCCCCGTCGTCGTCGAGGGGGCCGGAGCCCCGTTCTTCGTCGGCGGGCCGAGCGTGGTCGCCACCAAGACGGGCATGAACGTCAGCTGGGCGAAGCCCGACGACGGCGGCAGCCCGATCACCGGCTACCAGGTCACCCCGTTCGCCGGTTCGCCCGACGGCACCGCCGGGACCCCGGCCCTCACCACGGCGCTGAGCGCCACCATGGCCGTGCCCGACCCGGGCTCGGTGATCCGCTACCGGGTCCAGGGCATCAACGCCGTCGGCACCAGCCCGCTGTCGCCGCCCAGCGCGCCCACCGTCGCCCCGTTCTCGACGCTGAACGACTTCGTGAAGCGCCAGCACGGCGACTTCACCACCTACACGCCCGGCCAGGCCGAGGTCGACGGCGACGTCGCCAAGCTCACCGACGGCACCGAGAAGCCGTACCAGCTGGTCGACCGCCTGAAGTCCTCGGTGTGGTTCGACGGCGCCTACGGCCCGGCGATCCGCCTGTACCGCGCGTACTTCCTGCGGATGCCGGACCCGAGCGGCCTCGACTTCTGGGCCAACCGCCGGCGCAAGGGCTACACGCTGTCGTCGATCTCGCAGCAGTTCGCGGTGTCGTCGGAGTTCAAGCGCCGCTACGGCTCGCTCACGAACGCCGAGTTCATCGACGCGATCTACGACAACGTGTTCGACCGTGCTCCGGACCCGAGCGGCCGGGCCTTCTACCTCCGCCACCTCAACGACAAGAGCTGGAACCGGGGCCAGGTCGTGCTCCAGTTCTCCGAGTCGAACGAGTACAGGACGGACACGTACGGCCTGGTGACGGTGATCGAGTACGCCCGTGGGATGAACGGCAAGGCGCCCTCGCCCGCCCTCGTCGACCAGCTCGTCGAGATCCACGAGCAGGGCGGCAACGCCGCGGCGTTCGCGGCGGTCGTGGGCGGCGACGCCTACCGGACCCGCATCTTCGGCTGACCCTGGCCGTGCGCCCGGTCGTAGGATCGGGCGCATGGTCAGCGCACGCCTCCCCCGCAACCCCTTCGCCGAGCGAGACACCGAGCACGAGCGCCTCTGGCGCAAGCAGCGCCTGGCGCTCTCGTTCCGGATCTTCGGACGCTTCGGGTTCGACGAGGGCGTGGCTGGCCACATCACCGCGCGCGACCCCGGCGACCCGGACCTGTTCTGGGTGAACCCGTTCGGGATGAGCTTCAAGCAGATCACCGTCGACGACCTGATCCTCGTCGACCACCAGGGCCAGGTCGTCGAGGGCACCTGGCCGGTCAACCGGGCCGCGTTCGCGATCCACTCGTCGGTCCACGATGCCCGCCCCGACGTCGTCGCCGCGGCGCACAGCCACTCGAAGTTCGGCCGGGCCTGGTCGGCGCTGGGCCAGGAGTTGTCCCCCATCACCCAGGACAGCCTCCTGTTCTTCGAGGACCACGCCCTGTTCGACGACTACACCGGCACGGTCAACGACCCCGAGGAGGGCAAGCGCCTCGCCCACGCCCTCGGCGACAACAAGGCCGCGATCCTGCGCAACCACGGCCTGCTCACCGTCGGCCAGTCGGTCGAGGAGGCGGTGTTCTGGTACGTGACCATGGAGCGCACCTGTGAGGTCGAGATCCTGGCGCGGTCTGCGGGCGAGCCCGTGGTGATCAGCGACGACGTCGCTCGGGCCACCCAGGAGGAGAACGGCGGCCACATCCAGGGCTGGTTCCAGGCCCAGCCGCTGTTCGACCGGATCGCCCAGGCCGAGCCGGGTGCGTTCGGCTCCACCGAGCCAGTCGACTGAGCCGATCGAACGGGGCGGGCTGACCGCCTCCCCGCCTGCGGTGGTCAGCTCGCGGCGCTGACGGTCATCGTGATCGTGACCTTGGCGTCGTCGGTGGGATCGGCTGCCACCGCGACCATGAGGTCCTGGTCGCCCTTGGTGGCCGACAGCCCGGCGTAGTCGCCACCGGTCATCTCGCTGGTGGTGTCCTGGGCGATCTCGTAGCCGGCGTCGGTGATCTGCGCCTTGATCGCCGGCACGAGCTCGTCGATCGACGCCTCGGCCTCGCCGAGCACGGTCATCGTCTTCTTGCCGCCGCTGGTGGACGTGGTCGAGGTGATGAGCGTGATCGAATCCGGCGGGGTCAGGTCCTCGGGCCACCCCTTCGGCAGCGACGCACCCTCGCCGTCGACGTTCATCTCGGTCTCGTTGCCGTCCTCGTCGGTGTACTTGACCGTGCCGTCCTTGGCGTCGATGTCCACGTCGCCGCCCTTGCCGCCGGCCTCGGTGCCGCCCTTGGCGGGCTTGTCGGCGGCGTCGCTGCTGCCGCACGCCGAGCCGACCAGGACCAGACCGAGCGCCAACCCGATCGCCGCCACCTTGGTGCGTACGCGCATCTGCCTGCTCCTCGCTGGTCCCCTGGCGGCTCGACGCCGCGCGGGCCGAGCGTAGCGGTGGGCCGCGACGGCCCTGGACCGATCCGGTGGCCGGACGGCCCCCGCTGGTACCCTCTGCCCTGCCGTTCAACGTGGGCGGGAGAGTGCTCCTCGGAGCACGCCGAAGGAGCAAGTCCTCCCCGGAATCTCTCAGGCACCAGGACCGTCCACGCAGGCAACGCTGGAAAGCAGGTGCAGCGCAGCACCTCACCGAAGGGGAAAGCCCGTCCGTCGGGTGAAGCTCTCAGGTCCACCGACAGCGGGGGAGGTCAGACGAACGCGGCCACCAGGCCACCGAGGAGACCTCAGATGACCGATCAGCCCACGCTCCGCCAGCTCGAGGGCGTCGCCCCGTTCGAGACCCGCCACCTCGGCCCCGGTGCCGAGCAGCAGGCGAAGATGCTCGCGGCGCTCGGCTACGGCTCGCTCGACGAGCTGGTCGATGCCGCGCTGCCCACGTCGATCCGCAGCACCGAGGGCCTCGACCTCCCTGCGGCC
>Ga0182736_1000911_pt1 | contig 35345 bp, 34 predicted proteins | sample eDN5th30CKraftBY_FD_128882 | JGI IMG/M metagenome (GOLD analysis project Ga0182736, IMG submission 128882) | Enriched backyard soil microbial communities from Emeryville, California, USA - eDNA 5th pass 30_C Kraft BY (version 2) (version 2) | ecosystem: Environmental > Terrestrial > Soil >...
CGTACAGCGCGCCCAGGCCGAGCACGACGTGCGCGAACGCGGCCGGGACGTACCCGCCGAACCACACGTTCCCGTCCACCAGCAGGCCCCAGACGGGGAACGTCAGCGCTGCCAGCGCCGCGCCCCAGGCGAAGAACACGAACATCCCGCCGATCCAGCTCACCGCCGGCAGCGCGACCAGCGCGTAGCAGAGCTCCATCCAGGCGCCGCGCGAGCCGAGCCAGCGGAACCCGCGCGCGAACACGCTGCCGTCGCGCGGGAGCCGGCGGATCGGGAAGTCGAGCGCGTACAGCGCCTTGATGCGGTGGCGCTCGACGCGCGCCAGCCCGTGGCTGAAGACGAAGCCGAACAGCAGGATCGGCAGCCCGGCGAGCGCGAACACGAGCAGCGCGGCGCCGGTGATCAGCGTCGGCAGCAGGACCACGAACGCGATCGTCCCCAGCGCGGCGCTGAGCGCGACGTAGGCCGTCGCGTCCAGTGCCTCGACAGAGAACGTCGCTCGCAGCCGCATCGCGCCGAGAACGGTAGGCGCTGCGCGGGGCGCCATCCAGGCAGGCCACCCCGCGTCTTGCGATTCCGGCTAGCCGGAGGTCAGTCCGGGATCAGGCCCTCGCCCGTGAACTGCTCACCGGCCTCCTCGAACGTGAGGTCCGGCGGCGGCAGGATCACGTCGGACTCGGCGAGCACGTCGTCGGCCAGCAGCGTACCGTCGGAGCGGACCAGCTCGAGCAGGCTCTGGAACAGCTCCTGCCAGTGCTCCTCGTCGCCGCCCTCGACGGCTGCCACGAGCTCGTTGTCGAGCTCGTTGAGGCGGTCGACGTCGGTGTCCGGCAACTCGTACTGGCCCTCGGTCGCGATGCGGACGATCACGCCGGCTTCTCCTGCGTCTCGCCCGCGCCCAGCTCGCCCTGGGGTGCCGAGCCCTGACCGAGCTCGGCCTTCAGCCGGGCGAGGTCGTCGTCGACCGCGCTGGTCGAGGACAGCTCGTGCAACTGGCGGTCCAGGTCGTCCTGGCCGGCCGTGAGGCTCAGCTGGTCGTCGAACGCGCCGGCGGCCTCGAGCTCGTCCATCGCGTTCGCGCGAGCGCGCATGTTCTCGGTCTTGTCGACCGCGCGCTGCATCGCCATGCCGACGTCGGCCATCTCCTCGCCCACGCCGGACGCGGCCTCGGAGATGCGCACGGACGCCTCGGCGGCCGAGTACTGCGCCTTGATGACTTCCTTCTTGGTGCGGAACTGATCGATCTTGGAGCGCAGCTTCTGCTCCTTGTCGATCAGGGTCTGCTGCTGCGCCTCGAGCTCCTGCACCTGCGCGTCGAGCCCCTGCAGCTCGGTCTGCGCGAACTGCTTGCGCTCGAGCGCGACCCGGGCCAGATCCTCGCGGTTCTGGGCCAGCGCCTGCCGCGCCTGCGTGTCCAGCTTGACCACCTGTTGCTCGAGCTTCTGCTGCTGAAGCTGGAGGCGCTTCTTGGACGTGACGACGTCCGCGATGCCCTTCTTGACGTTCTGGAGCAGCTCCATCTGCTTCTGGTAGCTGTACTCCAGCGTCTCGCTTGGATCCTCGGCCTTGTCGAGCAGCCGATTGATCTTGGCTTTTATTACCGTGGAGAACCGCCCGGACATGCCGGCCACGGCACCTCCCTTCACTGTGGTCGGACTTAGTGGGGTCCGACCAAGCGTACTCGGCTTTAGAAGCCGAGCGGGTGGCGCGCCTTGAAGCCGCGCGGCGAGCGGTCGGTCGGCCGCCAGCGCGGGCCGCGCTCGAGCGCCTTCTTGAACTGGCGCTTGGTCGTGCGCTTGACCGAAGCGGTGCTGGTGTCCAGCCGCAGGCCGGCGATCACCGCGTAGGCGTGGCCCGGGTTCGTGTAGACGGTGATCCACTGGCCCTTGCCGCGCTCGCCCCACTTCAGGAAGCTGCTCGAGTCCAGCGGTGAGTCCAGCAGGCCGCCGCCGTGCAGCGCGTAGGACACGGTGCCGGAGCAGTCGTAGCCGTCGTCCTCGAAGTCCCCGTGGCCGCCGCCGTAGACGTACGGCTTGTCCTGGATCCGGTTCGCCGTCCAAATCGCCTGCTGGACCTCCGCGGGCGCGTCGGCCGGCGCGGCGGCGCTGCCGTCCGGCAGCAGCTTGGCGACGGCGCCGGGCACGGTCATGTCCGTCGGCTCAGGGGCCGGCGGCGGCGGCGCCTGGTAGGCCGCGCCGCCGGAAGCGTCGGGCGCGGGGCTCTGAGCCGCCGCGGCGGCGGGCAGAACCAGGACCAGGGATGTCGCAAGCGACAGGGCGAATGCCCGTGTGGAGAACAAAACCGATATTCCTCTTTCGTCGGCCTGCGGGGTTAGCTGACGGGCTGACGCTGAAAGAGCCTGCGTCTCGTGCACAGCACGACTCGCCCCAACTTCTTGGGTCCCCCGCTCTCCGGTGACCATCCGGAGACTCGGCTTGCGCGGCAACCTATAGGAAACCGCGGTCTTCTGTCCAGTGGCGCCTCAGCGGCGCTCACGTTCGTGATCGGCGAGGGTAGCGGGAACTTGAGCGGCTACGCTCGGCACGTGCGGATCCGGTGGGCGGTTGTGGCCCTGTGTGCGGTGGTGGCGGGATGCGGCGGCAAAGGCGGCGACGGCTCGGCCACGCCCTCGTCCACCGCGTCGTCCTCGGAGGTCTCCGCGGGCGCCCCGACGCTCGGGTTTCCGGTCGTGGCGACCAAGAACACGACGCGGGTGGCCGGCGGCGACGCGATCGCCGACGCGGCCGCGATCGCGCTGGCGACGTACCCCGCGCGTACGCCCGAGTCGCGTCCGGCCGCGGTGATCCTGGCCGAGGTTCGCGACTGGCGGACCGGGCTCGCCGCGTCGGTGCTGGTCGGGCGGCCGATCGGCGCGCCGGTGCTGTTCGCGGACGGCGACCGGCTGCCGGACGCCACCAAGGCGGCGCTCGACGCGCTGCAGCCGAAAGGCTCCAAGGAGGCCGGCGGGGCGCAGGTCATCCGCGTCGGGACGAAGGCGCCGGTCGAAGGGTTCAAGACGACCGACGTCACCGGGGCGTCGCCGGCCGCGCTGGCGGCGGCGGTCGACCGGGTGCGGACCTCGGCCGCGGGCACGTCCTCGCCGTCCGTGATGGTGGCGAACCTGGACCGGCCGGAGTACGCGCTGCCCGCCGCGGGCTACGCGGCCAAGACCGGCGTGCCGCTGCTGTGGGTGTCGGGGGACGGCGTGCCGGCGGAGACGGCGGCGGCGATCAAGACGCGCCGGCGCGCGCGAATCTACGTGCTCGGGCCCGCCGAATCCGTGTCGGACGCGGTCGTCGGCTCGCTGGAGAAGCTCGGGACGGTCAAGCGCGTGTCCGGGAACGACCCGGTCGGCAACGCGATCGCGTTCGCGCGCTACTCGGACGGGGACTTCGGGTGGTCGATCGTCGATCCGGGGCACGGGCTGGTGTTCGCCAACGCGCGCCGGCCGCAGGACGCGGCGGCGGCCGCACCGCTGTCGGCGAGCGGGACGTACGGGCCGCTGCTGCTGATCGCGGACGCGGGCGTGCTGCCCGAGCCGCTGCAGAACTTCCTGCTCGACATCCAGCCCGGCTACGACGCCGATCCGGTGCGCGGCGTGTACAACCACGGCTGGATCATCGGGGACGAGAGCGCGATCGCCGCGGCCGTCCAGGCGCGCATAGATACGCTCTTGGAGATCCAGCCCGTCGATACCGGAGCCTGAACCAGACCCATGGCCGAAGCCGAGCAGCCCGAACGCCTCCGCGGCGACCGCCCCGTCACCGTCGACGACATTCACCAGCTGGTGGCCTCGGCCACGCCGCACTTCGCGTACCAGATCCGCAACCGGATCCGGAAGCTGACGGCCGGGCTGCCGGAGGACTCGCAAGTCCGGGCGTACGCGGAGGCGGAGATCGCGAAGCTGGAGACGCTCGGGTTCACCGGCGAGATCCGCGGGACGCCGGCGGAGGACGGCATGGCCGCGCTGCCGAGCGTCAACGAGTCCGAGCACCCGCGGCGCGTCGCGAAGTGAGCGGGGCCGCGCCGGCTCGTCGCGCGACGCGTGCCGCTGCCGCGCCCGGTACGCCCAACGCCGCCGCGCCCGGTACGCCCCGCGCCGCCGCCGCGCGGCCGTCGCCGCCCGCCGACGCCACCGCCCTGCGCGCGCTCCTCGCGCTCGCCCTGCGCGCGAGCTCGGGTCGCCACGCGGACGCCGCGCGCAACGTCGTCCTCGCGATCCTGCTCGCGCAGCTGCTCGCCGGCGCCGCCCACGAGGGGCCGCCGCACGCCCCGCGCCGGCCCTCGCGCCGCCGCGCCGTCCCGCGGCCGCACCACGCGCACCGCTCGTCGCTGAGCGGCCGCCGCCCGCGCGGCTAGCGTGTGGCGCATGGACGCGCCCGACGGCATCCCCGGCTCGGTCCTGACCGGGCCGTACCCGGTCGGGACGTACGCGGCGGCGCTGCGCGACCGGCTGCGGGCGTTCACGCGCGTGCAGGTGTTCGGCGAGGTGTTCGGCTTCAAGGCGGGGCGCGCGAAGGTGTGGTTCGAGCTGCGCGACGCGGCCGGGGCGCTGCCGTGCTCGATGTGGCGCGAGGACTTCGAGAAGCTGCGCGTCGGCCCGCTGGTCGACGGGACGCAGGTGGTGGTCGCGGGCGGGTGCGACTACTACCCGGGCTCGCGCACCGCGTCCCCCGGGTTCTCGTTCGCGGTCGCGCGGCTGCGGGTCGCGGGCGAGGGCGACCTGCTCGCCCAGCTCGAGCAGCTGCGCCGGCGGCTGCACGGCGAAGGGCTGTTCGAGCCCCAGAAGGCGCTCCCCCGCCCCGTGCTGCCGCGCTGCATCGGCGTCGTCACGGGCGAGTCCGGCAAGGCGCGCGACGACGTGCTGGCCGGCCTGCACCGGCGCGGCTGGGCGGGACGGCTGGTGTGGGGCTTCGCGCCCGTGCAGGACCGCCACGCCGCGCCCGCGATCACGCGCGCCCTGCAGGATCTCGCCGCGGTGCCCGAGATCGAGGTGATCGTGGTCGCGCGCGGCGGCGGCTCGCTCGCCGACCTGTTCGCGTTCTGCGACGAGACGCTGTGCCGGACGGTCGCGCTGCTGCGCGTGCCGGTGATCTCGTCGGTGGGCCACCACACGGACCGCACGCTGCTCGACGACGTCGCGGCGATCGCGTGCTCGACGCCGACGCACGCCGCCGAGGCGGCCGTCCCGGTCGACTGCACGGCCGCCCGCACCGCGCTCGCGGGCGCCGCGCGCCGGCTGCACCGGCAGGGCCGGCGCGCGCTGGTCGAGCGCGCGCGGACGCTCGCGCGGCTCTCGCGCGCCCCGGGCCACCACGTCGCCCGCCACCGCACCCGCCTGCATCAGCTGCTGCGAGAGCTGCGGGCGGCGACGCGGCGCGCGGTCGTGGGCGGGGAGCGCGAGACGCGCACCCGCGGGCGTGCCCTGGAGCGCAAGGCGGCCGCGGCGGCGCTCGCCGGCGAACGCGCGAGCGCCCGGGCGCGGACCGACGCCGCCGCGCTGGACCGCGCCGCCGCCGCGACGCTCGAGCGCCGCCGCCGCGAGCTCGACCGCCTGCTCGCGACGCTCGCCGCGCACGACCCGCAGCGCACGCTGGAACGCGGCTACGCGCTGCTCGAGGACCCGGCCGGCGAGCCGGTCACGAGCGCCGCCGCGGCCCGCGCGCTGCCGGAGCTCACCGTCCGCCTGCACGACGGCCGCGTGACGCTGCGGCCTGACCCCCGCGGGGAAGCGGCCGGCGAGCCGCGCGAGGCGGGGCTCGGCGAGGGCGCGGCGGGCGGCGGGCGCGACGCCGCGCTCGAAGCTCCGCGCCTGTTCGGCGGGCCCTAGGCGACCGCGCGCTCGGCGCCGGTCGCCATGTCGACCGAGAACTCCTCGATCCCGCCGTCCGGCGTCGTCGCGCGCACCGTCGGCACGTCCGGGAACGCGGTGTCGACTGCCGAGACGACGCCGATGCGCCCATCCGGGAGCGCGATCTCGTGGCCGATCGGGTACGGCATCACCACCGCCCGGAAATGCTGCACGACGCCCGGGCAGAACTGGTGGCCCGCACCGTCGCGGATCACCCGCACGCCCACGTGCGGCGCCTCGGCCACCTTGTAGACGCGCTCGGACGTCACCGCGTCGTAGACGTCCGCCACGGCCGCGATCCGCGGGAACTCCTGGATCTCCCGCCCGAACAGCCCCTCGGGGTAGCCGGACCCGTCGAGCCGCTCGTGGTGGTCGCGCACGATCGAGATCGTCAACGGCGACAGGTCGGCGGTGCGCAGCAGCTCGACGCCGGCGTACGCGTGTCCCTTCATGATCTCCATCTCGGCGTCCGTCAGCCGCGCCGGCTTGTTGAGGATCTCCGGCGGCACGGCCAGCTTGCCGACGTCGTGCACCAGCAGGCCGAGGCCGAGCTTGCGCAACCGCTCGTCGACCCGGTCGAACCGCCGCCGCCCACGGTAGTCGAGCCAGCCCTCGGTCGTCCACGTCCGGCGCGCGATCAGCATCCCGAGCACCGTCACCTGCACGCTGTGCCGGTGCGTGTAGTCGTCGAACACGCTCAGGTCGTCGAGCACGAGTGCCGCGTCCGGGCAGTCGAGCAGGTCGTCGACCATCGCGTTCGCGACCACGTCCAGCGACGAGACCACCTTCGGCGGCATCCCCGTCCCGGTGCGCAGCGCGTTGCGCGCGGCCGAGATCGCGTCGCCCGTGGTCTTGAACACCTTCGCGCGCGTCTCGGGCGACAGCGGCTCCGCGATCTCGATCGCCTCGCCCAGATCGTCCGCGATCCAGACGGAGCCGATGCCCGCCTTCGGCAGCAGCTCGGCGTAGCGATCCGACAGCTTGACGCCCGCGCGCAGGAGCGGCGCGGTCCCCGGCGGACCCGCGATGACGTCGCGGGCCAGCTCGACACCGTCACGGATCTTACGGGCAGGGATCAAACGCACTGCCCGAATCATCGGCCGCGCGCAACCAGGCTTGATCCGTCCGGACGAGCAATACCCTTGCCTGCTGATGTCCGAAGTCACCTACGAGGCGGCCAGCGCCCGGCTCGAGGCGATCATCGCCCGGCTGGACTCCGGGGAGGCGGGCCTGCGCGAGACGCTCGACCTCTGCCGCGAGGGCCGCACGCTGGTCGAGTTCTGCGCCGCCGAGCTCGAAGCCGTCGGCCAGGGCCTCGAAGAGCTGCGCCTGGACGAGCTGGTCGCCCGCCTCGAAGCGCCTTAGGGCGCCTGCGTCCCGCCCTCGTCCGCGCTGACCAGCCCGGACCGGACGGCCAGCAGCGCGACCTCGGCCCGCCGCTCGGGCCGCGGCATGTCCTCGAGCCCGAACAGCCGCGCCAGCAGGTCCAGCTCCTGCGAGACGACGTCGACGTCGATCCCGGTCGCGTCCGCCACCTCCAGGTCGGACGACGGGTTGAACCCGTCGCCGTCGGCGAACAGCGGCCGGCACAGCGCCTGGAGGATCCGCTGCTGCTGCTCGGAGAAGCGCGGCGTCGCGCTCAGCTCGCCCTGCACCATCGTCGGCCCGGGCCCGTCGGTCGTGGGCTGGTGGAACGCCAGGATCGTGCGCCCGATCTTGACCAGGTCGCCGTCCGCCAGCCGCCGCCGGCCCGCGAGCCGCAGCCCGTTGACCCACGTGCCGTTCTGCGACCAGCCGTCGTCGGCGATCGTCCACTCGCCGGCCCGCAGCGCCAGCTCGGCGTGCAGGCGCGACGCCTCCGGGTCCCACGGCAGCGAGATGTCGGCTTCGACGCGCCGCCCGATCGTCACCGCCTCCGCGTCCTCGTCGAGGGACACGATGCGCTGGTTGCCCTCACCGTCGCGGAACAGCAGGAACGGCTCCCCGCGGTCGAGTGCCACGTTGCGCTGCTCGAGCTCCTCGGGCGTGCGGCTGCCAAACGTTGCTGGTTGCTCCATAAGCCGCCCGCACCCTACGCCGCCCGCAACCCGCGTGCAACCTGCGCCAGTGTGCAATCCGGCGAACTAGAGTTCGCGTTGACTGGCGAGTCAATCAACAGGAGAGAGCGTCGTGTCGGAGCGTCTGGCAATCGCGGGATCCGGGGCCATCGCGTGCGGCCTGGCGGCCGTCGCCGCCACCCGGGGTCACGTGACCGTATTCGCGCGCTCCGACGAAGCCGAGGCGAAGGTCCGCGCCCAGTGCGCGAAGCTGGGCGCCAACGGCAACGTGGTCGTCAGCCGCGATCCCGCGGCGCTCGCCGAGGCGACGTTCGTGGTCGAGGCGATCGTCGAGGACCGCACGGCCAAGGCCGACGTCTGGCGCCGCCTCGGAGGTCACATCGCGGACGACGCGGTGCTGGCGACGACCACGTCCTCGCTGCCGATCGAGGAGCTCGCCGTGGCCAGCGGCCACCCGGAGCGGTTCGCCGGCCTGCACGTCTTCAACCCGGTGCCGAAGATGGACCTCGTCGAGCTGGCGTTCCCGGCCGCGGCGACGGCCGCGACCCGCGAGCGCGCCCGCGCGCTGTGCGCGGCGCTCGGCAAGACCGCGGTCGAGGTGCCGGACACGCCCGGGTTCGTCGTCAACCGCCTGCTGTTCCCGTTCCTGTTCGACGCCGTCCGCCTGCTGGACGAGACCGGCCTCGCGCCGGAAGCGATCGACACGTGCATGCGGCTGGGCGCCGGCCACCCGCTGGGTCCGCTGGCGCTGCTGGACCTGGTCGGGCTCGACGTCAGCGTCGCGATCGCCGGCACGCTGGGCATCGAGGTCCCGCCGCGCGTTCAGGCCCTGATCGCCGAGGGCGCATTGGGCCGGAAAACGGGTCGTGGCTTCCACGCATATTGAGTTGCATCGGGGAAATGTTTAGCTAAGATTGAGACCGCGTTGGGACCATCCGCTTCGCGCCGAGATCTTCTCATCGCACCCCTCCTCCAGAACCACTCGCGCCCGTCTCGCTCCCCTGAGACGGGCGCGAGGTGTTTAAGGGGTCCGGCGAGCGAACGCAGCCCTTAAACACGTCGCGCCCGGCCTCGCTCCCCTGAGCCCGGGCGCTTCGTGTTTACTCGGTCGATCCTCCCCAGGATCTCCCTCTCTCTCCTCCTCAACCGCCGGAGCGGCAAGTTGGCTGGCGGGGAAGGTAGCGCGTCGGGCGCCAATGTGCAATTCGACACGTAGTTTCGTTTTAGGACTGAACCTTCGGTTCCAAGCGCGGAATGTGGCGGTCGCGGATGCGCACGGCCTCGATCCGGTTCTCCCGAACGGACTCGACGCGGATCGAGTAGCCGTTGTGCGTGACGGTGTCGCCGCGCTTGGGCAACCGCCCCAGCTCGCCGAACACGAAGCCGCCGACGGAGTTGTACGCGTCGGTGTCCACGGGCAGCTCGAGCCCGTAGTCGTGCAGGTCGGTGATCGCCACGTGCCCGCGCACGAACCAGTCGCCGTTGGCCAGCCGCCGGATCTCGCCGCCCTGCGGGTCCGTCTCGTCGTCGATCTCGCCGACGACCTCCTCGATGATGTCCTCCACGGCCACGATCCCCGCGGTGCGCCCGTACTCGTCGATCACGACCGCCAGCGAGGAGCGCTGGCGCTGCAGGTCGGCCAGCAGGTCGTCGAGCGGCTTGGTCTCCGGCACGATCGGCACTTCGCGCACCAGCCCCTCCAGCGACGCCTTCGGGCCTTCGGCCAGCAGCAGCTGCGCGAGCTGATTGGAGTGCACGATCCCCTTGACCCGGTCGCGGTTGTCGTCCTCGGTCACGACCAGCCGGGTGTGCCCGGAGGACACGCAGCGGCGCAGCGCGGTCTCGACGTCCTCGGACGTGTCCACGGTCACGACGGCCGGCGCGGGCGTCATCACCTGGCGCGCCTGCTGCTCGTGCAGGTGAAAGACGCCGGTCAGCATCCCGGCCTCCCCCGGATCGAGCTTGCCGCCGACGACCGACTCCTGGATCAGCACGCGCAGCTCCTCCGGCGACTCGCCCTCGTCGAGCTGCCCGGACGTGCGCACGCCGATCAGCTTCAGGATCGCGTTGGACGCGCCGTTGAGGATCGCGATGAACGGGCTGAAGATCTTCGAGAAGATCAGCAGCGGCCGCGCCACCCAGCGCGCGACGCCCTCGGACTTCTGGATCGAGTAGATCTTCGGCACCTGCTCGCCGAACGTGATGTGGATCGCGGTCGTGATCAGGTACGCGAGCGTCACCGACACGGTCGTGGAGACCCAGTTCGGGACGTCCTCGCCGAACAGGTTCTCGAACAGCGACCCGATCGCCGGCTCGCCCAGGAAGCCGAGGCCGAGCGACGTGAGCGTGATGCCGACCTGCGCCGCCGACAGGTAGCGCGACAGGTCGTCCATCATCGACACCGCCGTGGCCGCACCGCGCCGGCCTTCGTCCGCGTCGGTCTGCAGGTGCGCCTTGCGCGAGCGGACGAGCGCGAACTCAGCCGCCACGAAGAACGCGTTGATGAGCACGAGGACCACGACCGCCAGCAGGAGCAAAGCGATCATCGGGTCCCCCTGCTACTTCGGGGGGTGTCGTCGTCGTTCATCAGGGCGACGAGGCGAGGATAGCGTCGATTCGCTGCGCCAGCGCGCGATCGGCGTCGGTCAGCTTCCCCGCGGAATGCGTGGTGAGCGTGAGCCGCACCTTGTTCCAGCCGTGGACGAGGATGTCCGGGTGATGGTTGCGCTCCTCCGCGACCTCCGCGACGCGGTTGACGAACGCCATCGCCGCCGCGAAGTCCTTGAATTCGTCGTCCCGGACGAGCGACTCGCCCTCCTGCCGCCATACTGACTCCGAGGCCATGCGCATCGTCTCCCTGGTCCCATCCGCCACCGAGACCTTGTTCGCCCTGGGCTTGGGCGAGCAGGTCGCCGCCGTCACGCACGAGTGCGACTACCCGGCGGATGCCCGGAATCTACCCAAGGTCACCCGCGATGTGATCGGGCCGGGCCTGGCGGCCGGCGAGATCGACCGCGCGGTTCGCGAGCTGACCGCGCAGGGCCGCTCGATCTATGAGCTCGACGGGCACGGCCTGCTCGCGCTCAAGCCCGACCTGATCGTGACCCAGGCGCTGTGCAGCGTGTGCGCCGTCTCGGTCGACGACGTGCGCGCGATCGCCTCCGAGCTGGACCCGGTGCCCGAGATCGTCTCGCTGGACCCGCACACGCTCGGCGAGGTGCTCGGCGACATCCACACGCTGGCGACCGCGACGCACGCGTCCGCCGCGAACCTGATGGCCGAGGCCGCCGCCCGCATCGACCGCGTGCGGGTCGCCACCGCCGACGCCGCGCGCCGCCGCGTGGTCATGCTCGAGTGGCTGGACCCCGTGTTCGCGGGCGGCCACTGGGTCCCGCAGCTGATCGAGTACGCGGGCGGGTCCGACCTGCTCGGCCTCGCCGGCGAGCCGTCCGCGCAGCGCTCGTGGGAGGAGGCCGCCGCCGTGCGCCCCGAGGTCGTGGTCGTCGCACCCTGCGGCTACGACGTCGAGCGCGGGCTGGCCGAGGCGCGCGAGCACGAGGGCCGGCTGCGCGCGCTCGGCGCGGCGACGATCGCGATCGCGGACGCGTCCGCGTGGTTCTCGCGCCCCGGCCCGCGGCTGGTCGAGGGCCTGGAGTGGCTGGGCCACGTCCTGCACCCGGACCGCGTGCCGGAGCCGCCCGGCGGCGTCGCCTACCTCAGCTGACGGCGACGACCGAGCCGATGATCGCCGCCACGCCGATCACGGCGCAGAACGCCACGGCCGGGACGACCGAGTTGCGCCGCCGGCGCGCCAGCTCCTCGACCACGTAGGTGACCACGAACCCGCCGATCAGCCCGCCGAAGTGGCCGGCGACCGAGATGTCCGACCACACCAGCGTGAGCACGACGTTGAGCACCAGGATCGGGATCAGGCCCGACTGCATCAGGTCGACCTGGCGGTTGCGCGCCATCACGACCGCGGCGCCGAGCAGGCCGTAGATCGCGCCCGACGCGCCGAGCGTCGCCGCGTCGGGCGAGAACAGCATCACGGCCAGCGAGCCGGTCAGCAGCGACGCCATGTAGACCCCGACGAACCGCGCGTGGCCCAGCGCCGGCTCGATCATCCGGCCGAGCCAGAACAGCGCCAGCATGTTCATGCCGATGTGCCAGAACTCCGTGTGCAGGAACCCGGCCGTGATCAGCCGGTACCAGTCGCCGTTGCCGACCGCCGGGCCGAACAGGACCAGGTCCACGTACGCGCGCGGGCTGCTGCGCACGCCGATGAAGACCGCGACGTTGATCGCGATCAGTACGTAGGTGGCGATCGGGTCGACGGCGAGTGAGCTCAGCGAGCGCGTCTCGGTCCGCTGCTTGGAGCAGTCCGGGCAGCGCATCCCGACCGGCGTCGGCGTCATGCAGTCCGGGCAGATCGGCTTGCCGCAGTTCGAGCAGGACACGCCCGTCTCGCGGTTCGGGTGGCGATAGCAGGTGGCCATTCGAGCGGCGACGGTAGCAACGGTTCCTTTAGGTCATGTATTCACAGTGACCGCTGGTAGGACCCGAACGCGCGCGTGGCGAACCAGGCCGCCAGCACCAGCAGCGCGGCCAGCAGGCCGACGCGGGGCGCGACCACGCCCCAATTGAACGCGTCCGTGGTGGCGCTGCGCGCCGCGGTCGCCGCCCAGTTGACCGGGTTGACCTTCGCCACCGTGCCGATCCAGTCGGGTGCCAGGCTCGGCTGCATCAACGCGCTCGACAGGAACGTCAGCGGCAGCAGCAGGAGGCTGACGGCGCCGATCAGCGTCTCGCGCTGGCCGGTCAGGATCGCGATCCCGTTCGAGAGCGAGGCGAAGATCGCGGCCAGCAGCGCGGCCACCAGCAGCAGCACGAGCACGCCACCGACGCCGTTGACGTAGTGCGCGCCGAGCACCAGCGCCAGCAGCACGATCAGCACCGTCTGGATGACCACGGTGATCATCGCCTGGGCGACGCTGCCGAGGTTGAACGCGCCGCGCCAGGCGGGCGTGACCAGCATGCGGTCCATCACGCCGCTGTTCATGTCCTCGACGAAGCCCATGCCGGTCCAGCCGGCGCTCGAGACGGCCAGCATCACGACCACGCCGGGCGTCAGGAAGTCGATGTAGGAGGTGGCGGTGAAGCCCGGGATCTCGGTCACGGCCTTGAACAGCGCGCCGAACAGGAGCAGCCAGATCAGCGGCTGCAGCAGCGTGATCACCAGGAACGCGGGCTGGCGCAGCAGCCCGGAGCGCAGGTAGCGCAGGCACACCTGGAACGTCTGGCGGAGCGCGGTCATGATCCGTACGCCCTTCCCGCGTGGCGGAGGTACACGTCGTCCAGCGACGGCCGCGCGAGCGTCACCGACGCGGCCCGCACGCCGTGCGCTTCCAGCGCGGCCAGCACGGCCGGGATCGCCGCGGCGCCGTTCGCGGCGCGGGCGCGCAGCGTGCGGCCGTCCACCAGCACCTCGGCCAGCCCGCCGACGCGCTCCAGCGCGGTCCGCGCGGCGGCGCCGTCGGTGCTCTCGAGCTCGACCTGCACGGCGTCGCCCTGCAGCTCGGCCTTCAGCTCGTCCGGCGTGCCGCCGGCGACGATCCGGCCGCGGTCGACGATCGCCAGCCGCGCGGCCAGCTTGTCGGCCTCCTCGAGGTAGTGCGTGGTCAGCAGGATCGTCATCCGCTCCTCGCGCGCCAGCCGCTCGATCTCCGTCCACATCAGCGCGCGCGCCTCCGGGTCCAGGCCGGTGGTCGGCTCGTCCAGGAACAGGACCTGGGGCCGGTGGATCAGCCCGAGCGCGACGTCGAGCCGGCGCTGCATGCCGCCCGAGTACGTCTTGACCCGGCGGTCGCCGGCGTCGGCGAGGTCGAACCGGTCGAGCATCTCGGCGGCGCGGGCGCGCGTGCCGGACAGCCCGTACAGCTCGGCCTGGAGCACCAGGTTCTCGCGGCCGGTCGCTTCGACGTCGCAGCCGTGCTTCTGGCCGACGACGCCGATCGCCCGCCGCACGCCGAGCGGGTCGCGCAGCACGTCGCGGCCGGCGACGCGCGCGGCGCCCGCGTCGGGCCGGCTGAGCGTGGTGAGGATGCGGACGGTGGTGGACTTGCCGGCGCCGTTCGGGCCCAATAGGCCGAACACCGTGCCGGTCTCGACGTGCAGGTCGAGACCGTCCAAGGCCCGCACGTCGCCGTAGCGCTTCTCGAGGCCGGTCGCCTCGATCGCTGGCTCGAACACTGTTTGAGTCATCTCGAACACTGTTCTAGCGCGGTACGCTGTTCGTGTCAATGACGGCCGTTCCCGACCCCCCGTGGTGGCGAACGCGCGAGGAGCCGGCACGCGAGAAGCGGCCGCTGACGCGCGAGAAGATCGTCGACGCCGCGCTGGCGCTGCTCGAGCGCGACGGGCTGCAGGCCCTGTCGATGCGGCGGCTCGCGCAGGAGCTGGGGACCGGCGCCGCGTCGCTGTACTGGCACGTCGGCGACAAGGAGGAGCTGCTGAACCTGCTGCTGGACCGGATCGTCGGCGAGACGCAGGTGCCCGACCCGGACCCGGACGACTGGCAGGGCGCGGTCAAGCGGCTGGCGCGCGGGATCCGGCGCCACTTCGCCGAGCGGCGCGACGCCGCGCAGCTCTCGCTCGGCCGGATCCCCGCCGGGCCGCACTCGCTGCCCGTGCTCGAGCGCAACCTGGCGGTGCTGGCCGCGTCGGCGCTGCCGGCGCACGTCGTCGCCTACGCCGCCGACCTGCTCGCGCTCTACGTCGGCGCGTTCGCCTACGAGGAGAGCGTCCAGACCGAGACGCCCGCGTCAGACGAGCAGCTGCGCGACTACTTCGCCGCGCTGCCGCCGGACCGGTTCCCGATCCTCAGCGGGCTGGCGGCCGAGCTGACCGCCGGCAGCGTGGACGACCGGTTCGAGTTCGCGCTCGACGTCCTGATCAGCGGGCTGGAGGCCGTCGCCGCGCGCCGCGGTCAGTGATCGGGCGCGAGGTCGTCGAAGACCTTCTTGGCCTCGCGCGCGGCGTCGCGCACCGTGCGCTGGGCGAGGTCACGCACCCCGCGGGCCTGGGCGCGGCGCTTGTGGCGCTTGCGCTGCGTGCGCAGGAGCACGAGGCCGACCGCGGCGCCGGAGCCGACCACGACCGCGGCGGCCGGGCCGAGCGCGGCTCGCGGCCAGTTGCGCGGGTCCTTGATCGCGTCCAGCTCCCACGCCTCCAGCTCGTCGGCGGCCAGCTCGACGATCGTGCCGAGCGTCGTCTCGACGCGCTGCTCCAGGTGCTCGGGGGGCTCGATCGGCGCCAGCGCCTCGCGCAGCCGGCGCTCCATGTCCTCGAACGTCGGCTCAGGCACTGTTGCCGTTCAAGTCGGCCTGGACGATGTCCTCGAGCTGGCGGATCGCCCGGTGCAGCAGGACCTTGGTCGCGCCGTCGGTGCGGTCGAGCGCGCGCGCGATCTCGCGGTTGTCCATCCCGAGCGCGAAGCGCATGATCAGCGCCTCCCGGCGGTCGTCCGGCAGCTGCTGCACGCCGCGCAGGATCCGCGCGAGGTCGTCACGATCCTCGACCAGCCCCTCGGTCGTGTGCGGCGTCGAGAGCGCACCGGCGTCGTCGATGTTGGTCTGCGGGCGGCGTGAGCGGTCGCGGTAGTAGTTGGCGGCGAGGTTGTGCGCGATGCGGATCAACCACGGTCTTAGCGGGCGGCCCTTGGATTCCTGTTGCGCTCGTGCGAAGTGGCGGTACGCCTGCAAGAACGTCTGCTCGGTCAGGTCCTCCGCGTCGTGGTGGTTGCCGACGCGGTAGTACGCGTACGAGTACACGTCCTTGAGGTGCGCCTTGTAGAGCTCGGAGAAGTCGCGGTCGAGCTTGGCCTTGTCCGCTGCTGTGGCCATGCGGCACGGACACTACCTCCGCTACGCGGCCTCTGCCTGGGGCGCGGCCAGGACCTCCGCCCAGCGCGCCGGCTCGACCGTGCCGTCGAGGACCTCGGCGAGGCCCCTGAGCGCCGGCGCGGCGACGCCCGCGCGGTCGAGCTGGGCCAGCAGCAGCGGGAGGTCCGCGCCGTCGAGCGCGCCCAGCGCGCCGGCCGGGTCGAACGTCCCGGGCTTGGCGCCGCGCTTGCGCGCGAAGGCGCCGACTTCGGCGTACACCCGGTCGGCGGCCGCTCCGGCCGCGTCGGGGCCCGCGATCGCGGCGGCCAGCGCCGCGGCGCCGGTGGCGCAACTCGCGAGCTCGACGCCGATCACGTCCGTGCTGCGGGAGAACTTGACCTTGGCGGCGCGCAGCGCGTCGCCCACCTGGCGCGCGAACGCCGCGTCGGCGGTCGCGAGCACGTTCGGCTCGCCGCCGCCGAGCACGCCCGTCGCCCACGCGCGCGTGCGCTCGGCGACGTAGCCGCACGGAAGCGTGCCGAGCGGCGGCACGAGACCCTTGGAGAGCACGAGCACGCCGGCGCGGGGCGTGATGTGCGCGCCGTGCTCGGCGACCGCGGCGGGCAGCTGCGCGGCGGGGGTCGCGAACACGACGAGGTCGTGGCGGCCGAGCTCGAGCTCGCGCGGGAACGTGACGCGGCTCGGCAGGTCGGGCGCGGGCGTCGTGCACTCGACGTCGATGCCGGCGCGGGCGAGCGCGGCGGCCACGACGGCGCCCTCCGGCGTGTCGCCGATCACGGCGGCGCGGCGCAGCGGCGGCAGGCCGCCGAGCCACTCCCACTGCAGCATCACGTTCGGCCAGATGCGGTCGGTGACGGCGGCGGCGAGCTGCGCCGTCGCGGTCTCGACGCGCGGGAACGTCAGCGGCGCGCCGATCCGCACGCGGATCTTGTGCGGGCGGATGCGCCAGCCCTTGCGGATCGCCTCGGTCCCGATCATCGCCACCGGCACGACGGTCGCGCCCGTCTCCAGCGCGAGCCGGCCGACGCCGCGCTTGGGCTTGCCCAGCGCGCCCGGGCGCGTGCGCGTGCCCTCGGGGAAGATCAGCACCGGGTCGCCGCGCTGGAGGATCGCCTTGGCGGTCTCGATCATGTCCGCGTCGGCGGCGCCGCGCTTGACCGGGAACGCGCCCAGCGAGCTGACGAACCAGCCCAGCAGCCTGTTGTTGAAGATCTCCGACTTGGCGACGTAGTACACCGGCCGCCGGCTGCAGAGGCCGACGATGAACGGGTCGATGAACGACCGGTGGTTGCAGACGAAGATCACCGGCCCGTCGGTCGGGACGTGCTCGCGACCGATGCGGCTCAGCCGCCAATACAGGTGCGCGAACGGCTGCAGCCAGGCGCGCATGAGCCAGTAGACGATCGGGTTGACGCCTTTCGTACGGGCGCGAGCGTGGGCGTTCATGTGTGCCGTCCTACACCGGCGTGCGCCCGCGCGTTACAGTCGCCTTTATGGCGCTCGACCGCTCCCGAACCCTCCGAGGCGCCCTGGCCGGCGCCGCCGCCGCGGCCGTCTGGGCCGTGCAGCAGCCGCTCGACCAGCGCGTCTTCGGCGTCGACTACGACGACGCCGAGCTGCTCGGACGGCTCGTGACCGACGGGCGCGCCGCCTACCCGGTCGGGCTGGCGCTGCACGTCGCCAACGGCGCGCTGTTCGGGGCGGCGTTCGCGAACGCGGGGCGCGCGCTGCCGGTGCCCGCGGTCCTGCGCGGGCCGGTCGCCGGGCTCGTCGAGCACCTCGCGACGTGGCCGGGGACGGCCGCGCTGGCGCGTCTGTACCCGGACGGGTCGCCGCCGCTGTGGGGCTCGGGCCGCGCGTTCGCGCAAGCGACCTGGCGGCACCTGCTGTTCGGGACCGTGCTCGGGGAGCTCGAGCGGCGGCTGAACCCGCCGGACGTCGAGCCGAGCCCGATCGATCCCGCGGCCGCCGCCTCCAACGGGCACGGGTCGGCGTCGTACGTCGTGTCGCTCAACTAGGCGTGGCACGTGTCCTGATCACCGGCGCCACCGGGTTCGCCGGGCGCCACCTGGTCGCGGCCTGCGAGGCCGGCGGCGACGAGGTCGTGGCGGCGCCGCCCGGGTCGTCCGCCGACCTGCGCGATCCCGCGGTCGCGCGCGGTCTGGTCGCCTCCGCGCGGCCCGACGTCGTCTACCACCTGGCCGCGCGCGCCCACGTGGGCCAGTCGTGGGAGGACCCGATCGGGACGCTCAACGACAACCTGGCGATGACCGCGGCGGTGCTGGAGGCGGTGCGCTCCGACGCGCCGGACGCGGTCGTGATCTCGGTCGGGTCCGGCGAGGAGTACGGGCCGCCGGAGACCGTCCCGACGACCGAGGCGCACCCGCTGCGCCCGCAGAACCCGTACGCGGTCTCGAAAGCGTCCGCCGGGCTGCTCGCGCGCTTCTACGCCGACGGGCATGGGCTGCGCGTCGTGCACGCCCGCGCGTTCAACCACGCCGGGCCCGGCCAGGAGCCGATCTACGCGATCGCGAGCTTCGCGCGCCAGTTCGCTGCGGCGCTGGACGCGGGCGACGACCCGGTCGTGATCGTCACCGGCAGCCCGGACACGCGGCGCGACTTCACGGACGTGCGCGACGTCGTGCAGGCCTACCGGGCGCTGGCGGCGCGCGGCGAGCCGGGGGTCTTCAACGTGTGCTCGGGCGTGACGCGCTCGGCGCGCGAGCTGCTGGCGGCGCTGGCGGAGGTCGCGGGCGTGGCCGTCGAGCACCGGGTCGACCCGGCGAAGGTGCGAGCGCACGAGGTGTTCGAGATCCGCGGCGCCAACGACGCGCTGCAGGCCGCGACCGGCTGGGCGCCCGTGATCCCGCTGGAGACCACGCTGCGTGACACGCTGGCGTGGTGGCGGGCTACGTGAGGCGGTCCAGCGCGGCGCCGAACTGCTGCGCGAGCACGCGGGCGCGGTCGATCTCACGCGCGGTGAACGCCTGCGGCAGCCGGCGGTAGACCTCGAGCACGGCCAGCTCGCGGCCGCCGTAGACGATCGGCACGATCAGCAGCGTGGCCATGCCGAGCGCTTCCAGCTCGGTCAGCTCCGCGGGGTCGCACGCCGTGTCGCCGGCGACGACCTGGCCGGGGAAGCGGCGCTTGAGGACCTGGCGGGTCGCGGGATAGTCGCTCAGCGGCCAGTGCGAGCCGACCATCTGCGCGTTGGTCTCCGACAGCAGCACCAGCTCGTCGGTGTCGGCGTTGACCAGCATCAGCGAGATGTCGTCCGCGCGCAGGGTGTCGGCGGCGTGCTCGACGGACGCGCCGACGTCGCACAGCGACGTCGCCGCCGCGAGCTGGTCGGCGAGGTCCGCGATGCCGCTCGTGAACGCGCCCGCCGGACCGCGCGGGCGGAGCGTCACGCGCAGGCCGCCGTGGATCTCCGCCGCGCCGGCCGCGGTCACCTCGGCCGCGGGCGTGACCCACGGCGGGCCGGGGCGGGCGAGGCTGTAGCCCTGGGCGAACGTGACGTCGAGCTCGACCAGCGCGCGCAGGTCCGCGAGGTCCTCGACGCCCTCGGCGCAGACGACCGCGCCGGTCGTGCCCGCGAACGAGATCAGCGCGTCCAGCAGCGCCTGGCGCGAGCCGTCCGCGTGCGCGCCGTGCACCAGCGCGCGGTCGAGCTTGAGGATGTCCGGCGCCACGCGGATGATCTGCTGCAGGCCGGCGTAGCCGGCGCCCGCGTCGTCCAGTGCGATCTGCGCGCCGCGCGCCCGCAGGGCGGCCAGCTCGGCCTCCAGCTCGCCGTCCGCCCCGAACAGCTCGTGCTCAGTCAGCTCGACGACGATCTCGGCCAGGCTGTGCGGTAACGCCGTCCTGACCGCGGTGGAGAGCAGCGCGCGCGGGGACACGTTGATGGCCAGGAACGTCCCGCTCGGGCGGCCGGGGACCGCGAGCGCGGCGCGGATCGCCAGCGCTTCGAGCTCCGCCCCGAGCCCGACGCGGTGCGCCTGCGCGAACCACTCGTCCGGCCCGCGCGGCTCGTCGGACTCGAACCGCGACAGCGCCTCGTAGCCCGCCGCGCGGCCCGTCGCGAGCTCGATGATCGGCTGGAAGACGGTGGTGATCGCGCTCGAGCCGCGCTTGAGCAGCGCCGCGATCTCGTCGCGCTGGCGCGCTTCCGGGCGCACCGCGCCGGGGACGTGGCGCAGCGTCCGGCCGCGGCCCTCGCGCTTGGCGCGGTACAGCGCGGCGTCCGCGTTCTCGAGCAGCTCGCGCGCCTCGCGGCCGTCCCCCGGGGCCGCGGCGACGCCCGCCGAGGCCGCCAGCGGTCGCCCGCGCACGGTCAGCTCGCCCAGCGCGGCACGGGCGCGCTCGGCGCAATCCTCGGCGCTCTCGGCGTCGACGCCCGGCAGGATCAGCACGAACTCCTCGCCGCCGAGCCGGCCGACGATGTCGGAGGCGCGCACGACCGAGCGCAGCCGCTGGGCCGCGGCGGCCAGGATCCGGTCGCCCTCGGCGTGCCCGTGGGCGTCGTTGATGACCTTGAAGTGGTCGAGGTCGATCAGGACGACGGCCAGCTCGCCGCCCGCCGCGAGCTCCTCGCGCAGCCGCTCGTGGCACGCGCGGTGGTTGAGCAGGCCGGTCAAGCCGTCGCGCTTGACCTGCTCGCGCAGCGTCTCGCGCTGGCGCGCCGAGTCGTAGGCGAGCGCCGCCATCGTCGCGAAGCGCTCGACCAGCTCGACCTCCTGGTCGCTGAACGTCGCGTCGAGGCCGCGGCGGTAGACGTTCAGCGCGCCGAGGACGTGGGCGCGCGCGAGCAGCGGGACGCACACGAACGCCTCCGGCTCGTCCGGCGTACCGGTGACGACGTTCGACAGCGGCTCCTCGGTCACGTTCGGCACGTTGCGCGTCACCCGGTGCTCCACCACCCAGCCCGTGATCCCCGTCCCGAGCGGGATCGGGTTCGCCAGCACCTCGTCGACCCAGTCGCCGATCGCGAACACGGGGCGCAGCATGCGCGCGGCGTCGTCGATCTCGTAGACCGTGAGGTCGTCGTAGTCGAGCAGCGCGTTGAGATGGTGCGCGATCCGCCCGAGCGTGCCCTCGAGCGAATCGGCCGCGAGGATGCCCGCAGCGGCTTCGACCAGGGCTTCCAGCGCGGAGTCTCGAGCCGCGTCGGACGTCGTGGGAGCGGTCACGCTCCCGTTAATCGGTCGGCGGCGGGTGGACCTTGACGCCTACACTGCCCGTTCCTCGCCGGAGTAGCTCAGCTGGCCAGAGCAACCGCCTTGTAAGCGGTAGGTCACGGGTTCGAATCCCGTCTCCGGCTTTGATACATTTGGCTCTATAGCGTGGATCTTGCGGCCCTCGCTCCCAGCCACCGGGGCGACACTCGGCCGGAAATCGGCTCCTGGTGACAATTGGGTGACAATACGGTCCCGGAAATGGGGTCCGGTGCCACAACATCGGCGTCGCCCAGCCGCGCGCCTGCCGTCACGCCGCCCTGCACAAGATCGGTCAAAATGTCCTATCTTGTGCAGGGCGCCTGGAGCCGGATACAACGCGCTCGTGGATGTGGCGGTGGGCCAATACGGCTACGTCACGACCGAGGACGCCGCCGCGGTGGACGTGGTCGCAGACCGCCTGCGCAAGATGGCCGAACGAGGCACGCTCGAGCGCGTCGCGTACGGCCTGTACCGCGTTCCGGCGATCCCGGCCACCGGGCTCGATCAGTACATGGAGGCCACGCTGTGGCCACGCGGAGGCGGAGTCCTCAGCCACGACACGGCGCTGGACCTGCACGAGTTGTGCGACGTCAACCCCGCCAAGGTCCACGTGACGGTCCACAAGGACCTGCGGATCCGGCGCGAGATCCCAGCCGCCTACCGGCTCCACCACCGCGACCTCGCCGAGAGCGACGTCACCCGCCATGAGGGGATCCCGATCGTCACGCCGGCGCGCGCGATCCGCGACGGCATCGAGGCCCACCTGGGCGCGCACCTGATCGAGGAGGCGATCGTCACCGCGCGCCAGCGCGGCGCGATCCGTAAGGCGGAGGAGGCCGAACTCAGCCGCCTTGCCCGTCCCGACGGCCAGGGGACCTGATGCCCGTCGAACGCGGCAAGCCACCACACAACGTACAGGTCCTGCAACGCTGGGTCGGCGAGCACGCCAAGGCGACCGGCGTCGCCCAGCAACGACTGCAGCGCTGGGTCTCGTTCATGGTCGTCGCGGCCGCCCTCGAGCGAGTCCGCGACGAGGAGGACGAACCCGTATTCGCGCTCAAGGGCGGCGTGGCGATGGAGCTCCGACTCGGACTCGGAGCCCGCGCGACCAAGGACTACGACGCCGCGTTTCGCGAGCGCCACGGCGACGTGCTCGATCGCTTGGACCAGGCGATCGCCGACACCTACGACGACTTCACGATCACTCGCACCCCGCCACGCGCGATCCGCAACACCGACGCCATCCAGCTCGACCTCAAGCTCGCCTACCGTGGCCGCTCCTGGAGCACCGTGAAGCTCGAAGTCGCGCCGACCGAGGGAGACGCCGGACAGGAGATCGACCGCGTGTCCGCTATTCCGCTCGGCCCCTTCGGCCTTTGTCAAGGATCACGCGATTTCCTCAGGTGTGATCACGAGAATTCCCCACCCGTGATCGCGGGTCGTAGCGACGCGATGGCGGCTTGGTGGGCGCGCATTCGGTAGCTGTCGCCGTTGATCGAGAGCACTGTCGCGTGGTGCAGGAGGCGGTCGAGGATGGCGGCGGCGACGGTGGTGTCGTGGAAGACGTGGCCCCAGTCGACGATGTGGCGGTTGGTGGTCAAGACGATTGATCCGTGTTCGTAGCGGCGGCTGACGACTTGGAAGAAGTGCGAGGCTGCCTCGTCGGCCAGCGGCAGGTAGCCGAGCTCGTCGACGATCAGCAGCTGCGGGCCGTTCCAGAAGCGCATAGTGTTCGCCCAGCGGCCCTCGATGGCGGATTTGGCGGTGCGGGCGACCAGCTCGGCAGCGGTGGTGTAGTAGACGCGGTAACCGGCCTCGACTGCGCGGTGGCCGAGGATCGTGGCCAGCAACGTCTTGCCAACGCCCGGCGGCCCGATCAGCAGCACGTTGGCCTTGTTCTCGATGAAGCGCAGCGTGGCGAGGTCCTCGACCAGGCGCCGGTCCAGCGACGGCTGCGCGGAGAAGTCGAACTGCTCGAGCGTGCGCCGGGCGGGCAGCTTGGCAAAGCGCAGCCGACCTTGCAGGCGCCGTTGCTCGACCGCGGTGACTTCGTAGGCGAGCAGATCGGCGAGGAACTGCGTGTAAGACGGTTTCTCGCGCTCGGCGGCCTCCAGCGCGGGCGCGAGTTGGTCGGCGATCGCGGTCAGGCGCAAGTCGTGGACGTGTGCGCGCAGCTGCTGGTAGACGGTCTCGGCCATCAGCACGCGACCTCGAACGCGGCGTAGCGGCCGAGATCGATCACCGGTGGCGGCTCGGGGTTCAGCCCCTTCAGGCGTGCGAGTTCGGCGAGCGCGTCAGTGCCGGGCGGCCGGTTGACCTTGCGCCGGCAGGCGTGCTCGGTGGTGAAGGCCGCCAGGACTGCTTGTTCGAGCAGCGCGGCGTGTTCAGGGCTGCGGATCAGCTGGCCGGCGCCCGCCTGAGCGCGGCGGTGCGTGGCGACCAGTTCGCCCGCTGCTGACAGGATCAGCAGGGCCGGTTCGCCGACGCGAGCGCGGACCGTGAGCGTGCGGCCGGCGTGGCCGGGCGCGACGCTGTAGCGGTTGCCCTCGAACGCGACCAACGCCGACCGCGAGACCTTGCGCTCGACCTCGATCAGCGCCGGATAGGCCGCGAGCGGCAACGCGCGCAGCGGCTCGGCTGCGCCGAGCTGGCCGACCGTGCCGCCGCGCTCTCGCCGCTGATCGGCGACCTCGACGCTCCAGCGGTCCAGCGAGCGCTGCGCCTCGCCCATCGTCTGAACGGCGGCGCTGCGCCACCAAGAACGGGTCAGATACTTGATGGCCGCCTCGACGACGCCCTTGCGCTGCGCCCGCCGGGGCGGGCAGACCGTGATCTCGGTCCCGTAGTGCTTGGCCGCCTCGGCGGCGTCGACCGTGAGCCGGTCGGTGCCGGGGATCACGATCGTGGCCATCCGGTCGGTCCGCCAGACCCTGGGCGTCCCGCCCAGAGCGACCAGGACCCGGTGCATCGCTTCGGCCAGGCGCCCGAAGGTCATCTGCTCGCAGAACACGCCCCGAAAACGGCCCGAGTGCGACAACGCGCCGACCAAGACCGCCGCCGGCTCGCCCCAGGGCGTGTCATCGAGCTCCAGCCAGTCCCACTGGATCTCCTCGCCCGCAGGGTGCTCGATCTCGACCGTCACCGCGCGCCCGCGGCGGTGCTGGCAGACCAAGCAGACCGGCCGCAGCTCCAGCCGTCGAAGCTCGCGCACCAGCGTCGGGTAGGAGCGATCGAACCCCGCGTCGACCAGCTCCCGGTGCAACACCGTCGCGTCCATGTGCGGATCGTCCGCGAACCGCGCCTGGATGTAGGCGCGAAACGGCTCCAAACAGCTCGGGGCTCGCTCGCGCCGTTGCCCGGCGCCCTGGCCGGCCAGATAGCGGCGGATGGTCTTGCGGTCCCGGCCGGTGTGACGGCTGATCGCCGACACCGACCACCCGCGCGCAGCGAGCGCGTGGATCTCCACGTCGTCCTCCTGTGTGAGCATCCCCCAGGGGCCCTTCTCGATGAGGTTGCAGGCTTGAGCACCCGCGACCTTCCGGGAGGGCCCCGACAGAACCGCGCCCGCGTGCGTGTGGATCGACTCGGCTCGCTCCTACGGAGCTCGCCTTCGCCGACCCACACGCACGCCGCTACGCCCTACCGGCCTGGGGAATTTCTGTGATCAGAGGTGAGGAGAAAACCGTGATCCGGGCCAGCCTTAGCGGTCCGGACGACGTCGCGTGCGTCGCCGTCCGCTACCAGATCGCCCAGAAGCTGCACGCGTGCACCGAGGTGTTCACCGAGCCGCCACCAAACGACCGCTTCCGTGACCTCAGCGACCTGCTCATGCTCGAAGCCCTGATCGACGACTTGGCCAGCGTGCGCAGCGCCTGCGTTGAGATCTTCGAGCTGCGCGGCAAGCACTCCTGGCCACCGACCGTCACAGTCTTCGAAGGCTGGCCCGAGCAATACGCCGCCCTCGCCGCAGAACTCGACTTCGAACCCTCCGAGGTTCATGCCGCAGCCTCGAACGTCCAGGGGCTGATCGAGGCGATCGACCGCGCTATCGACGCATAGGACGCCCGCGCCAGGCTCGGCCTTCCTGGCCAAGGCGGAACCTCAGGTCAGCAGACGGGTCGCCGGCGGACGCTCATCGCTCGCCGTCCATGAGGTCATGGAAGGCGCCGTCGGCCGCGTCAGGCTGCCCGACCGTCCGCCGCCGGCGACGGGTGCGGCCGTTGAGCAGTTCCCCGATGTCATCGAGGTCCCCGCCGAGCACCTGCTCGAGCGTCTCGACGGCGTCACCGCTCATGTCCAGGACCTGCTGATAGACGCTGAGGGTGAGCTTGGCGTCGGAGTGACCGAGCAGGTACATCGCGCGACGCGGGGCGACGCCGCACTCGGCGAGGATCGACGCGAACGTACGCCGCAGCGTGTGCGGTGTGACCTTGGGCATCGGCGTCTGCCGGCGCGCACGCAGCAACTCCGCCGCGAGCGCGACCGTGGGCGCGAGCACGTGATGGGCGACGTTTCCCGGCGTCTGCGGCGTGCCCTTGCGGGTCGAGAAGGCGGCCGGGCCCGGCCCGGACCCTTGCGCCTGGCGCGCGCCCGCGCTCGCGCTCGCGCGAGAGTCGAGGAGGATGTCGCGCAGCGAGGGGACCATCGGGATGATCCGCTCGCCCGCGTACGTCTTCGTCTGCGGGCCGATCTCATCCTCATCTCGCGGCGGAATCAGAATCCGCCCTCCCGCGAGATCGAGCCGGTCCTCAGGCAGCCCGCACAACTCGGAGATCCGCGGGCCGGCGAGCACGAGCGCCCCGACGATCGCCCGCCGCTGACGACGATGACCCGTGCGCGGGTCGTTCCACACCTGTCCACGACGGACCTTGCCGATCAGCACGTCAGAGACCCCGAGCTCGCGTGCGAGCTTGACGGCGCTCTTGTCGGACTGGCGGATGTAGTCGACCTTGTCCCAGTCGAGCACACCGCCGCGGCCGTCAAGCTGGTGGGCCGCTTCCAGCAGCGCGGCGATGTGATGCGGCTCGAGGAACGACCGCGCGGCCGGCGGGGCCTTCAAGTAGACGTCGCGTTCGGCGGCGGGGTTGCGAAGCACGTGCTTGGGATAGCGCCGACGAGCGTCCTTGAGCACCATCCGCACCGCCGCGATCGCCTTGTTGATCGACCCGTTCGACAGCGGCCGCCGTCGGCGCTCGTAGGTTCGCCCGTCGGGCATCGTGACCGACTGCATCAACGGGTGCCCGGCGGCCGCCGCATCGCGTATCGCATCGCGTTCGGCGAGCATGGCCTGCACGAAGTCCTCGATCACGACCTCGTCGATCCGGTCCACGCGGCGCGGACCGAAGTGATCCATGCCCGTGCTCAGCCGCCACAGCAGGTCGCTGTGGGTCTTGATGCCGACGCGGCGGCGCTTTCGCTCCAGCCACTCGGACGCGAACACCTGGAAGTTCGGCGGCTCGCCGGGAGTGGCGGCCTCTGGCTCGTTGTCGGGCGGTGACCACTCGCCGCGGTCGATCATCCGCGCGATGTGCTCGCGCTCGGCCTGAACACGATCCTCCGTCCAGCCCTCCCACGCTCCGCCGAGCGGGACGAACACGCGCTCGCCCTGGAAGGTCACGCGCAGCGCGAAGCTCGTTCCGCGGCCCGTGGGCTTGCGGATGACGGTGCCGACGGCGGGCCTGGCCACGTTATGGAGACTAGCTCCGGGCGTGATCGCGGTCACCGGCAACCGACCCGTTGGTGGAACGAGCTCTCGGAAACAGCGCGAGGAACCAGCCTGGGTCGAATGCCGATGCCGTGCAGGTTCGTCGGCCAGGCACAGCGACGCTGGCGGGCGAGCGCCGACGGCCGCTCTCACCGACCCGACCTTCCCCGGATCAGGGGCACATTCGCCGGGCCGGGGGCGCGGCGCGGGCGTCCGCGTCGAATGTGATGCGGCGGCTCCCTGTCCGGCTGCGTGGCTGGCCCGGAGCCCGCTAGCGTCGCGCGGACCTGTTCAAGGTCGAACCGAAGCCGCGCTTTCGGGCCGTCCCCGAGCCGTACGGCGCCGAGCTGGGCGGCGCGCGCGTAGACCCAGTCGCGTTCGACACCGAGCGTGGATGCCAGCGTGGCGGCATCTACGTAGCGCCCGGGAGCGGCGCTCTCCTGGAGCAGGAGCTCAACCACACGCGCAGCGACCGCTTCGATGTCGTCGGCGTCGAGACTCATCACCGGTCAGCGCTTCGAGCGCCTCACCCTTCCGCCGATGAGCGCCCGAGGCCGGCGCCTGTGTGCCTGGAGAGCCAGTGTGCGGGGCTTAGACGGTGTGTGTCGGTCGCGTTCCCAGCTCCACTGGTTCAGGCCGACGGGCCGTGACCGTTCTCCATGCCCAATGCTGGCCGTCCACATGCCCGCAAATTCCGGCTTCGCCTGGGCCTGCCTGCCAACGCGACACCCGAACGCGGTGATCTCGTCGGCGCGTCGGCGTGCCAAGGACTCGAGATCTACATGAGCTCGTAGAGGGAGCCATGTTTGCTCGTCATGGTGGCCTCGACTGATTCCGCCAGCGCGGAGTCGCGCACAAGAAGACCGAACTCGACGTTCCGATTCTCGGCCGAATAGCTGAAGTTTGCGCTGGTGAGCAGAAGTACCTCGTGATCGATCACGACGAACTTCGCGTGGCTCCGCAGACGCTGGCCGTCCGCCAGAGTGGCGGAGCGATAGACGATCGCCCGCGAGAGCTGCTTCTTGACTGCCGTGGCGTCGGCGACGGTGCCGTCGACGTACACAGTGACCACGACGCCGACTTGCTCCGAAGCTTCCTCGAGCACCGTCCACATCTGCGAGGAACCTTCGAAGTTGTAGGTCGCCGCCGTGACCGACTGCCGGGCACCCCGAGCGATGCGGTGGAACTCACCTGTGAGATGGCCGACCTTCGCTTCGTTGCCGGGCATCGTCCAGACTGGCGTGAGTTGACGCATCTCCCTCTTGGCGCCGGAGATCGCGCGCAGCACGCTGACGGTGCGCTCGCGGTCGTCGCTCCCGAGCTGAGCGGCTTCCAGCAGTTGCCTGGCCGACTCGCGGCGCGCGGCGCCGATCTCGTCGAGGGCCGCTGCGGTGTATAGCCCAGCGTGGATTTGGGCGGCAAGACGCGCCGCCTCGGTCGCTGTGAGAAAGCCGCCGAGTTCAGCGAGCGGATCAATGGACATGGATGCTGCCGAAGAAACCCGGTACCGACGGCCCGTTCGGAGTTGGCAGGTCCACCAAGAACCGGCGATCGAGGAAGCGATTGGCCCGCTCGCACGACGTCTCGGAGACGAACGAACACGTGTGGCACGCCGCCCCGTGCAGAAAGTCCTCGGGATCCGACGGCGTGCGCATGGCGCAGACCGGATCAGAGGAGCACCGCGTCGCGCGACGCAACGCGGAACGCACGATGGTCTGGAGCCGATCGGGTTCGGACAGCGCGACGAGGCCGCCGAGTGTGCCTTCACTGTCTGATGCAGTCGTGCAGATGAGCAGACCTGCGGCGGCCTCACGCTGCGGTGTCTCCTCCCACGCGTAGATGCGCTCGGTGAGGCTCGCCGCTCCGTACCCAGAGAACATCGCCATCTCGCGAATCAGGATGTGGGAAAGCGTGTGGACGAGCCAGTAGCGCGTACCCGGAAGTCGGTTGTCAGGATCGTCGATCTTCGCCGTCTCGGAGAAGCGGCGAGCGAAGTTGCGGCGGTGTGCTTCGCGGTGCGCCCCCCATAGCTGGGTGCTCTTGACTTGCTGCTCCCACGCGGCGACTACGTCAAGGTCCAGCTGAAGGAAGATGCCCTCGCCGCGGTCCTCGGTGGCGGGCACCCAGGTCGGCTTGCCAAAACGCGTGAGGTCGACGAGGCGCGAAGCGACATCGTTGACGCGATCTAGCTCGTCGAGCCGTGTGAACCCGAGCACCGCGTTCACACGCTTCATCCGGTTGACTCCGACGACCCGTGCGATGCGTTCGTCGAGCTTCGGTCCACGCTGACGCTCGGTGACCATCAGACCGGAGTTGTTCTGCTGTGCCGGGAATAGCGCCGGCTTCTGCAGGTACCGCCATTCAGGAACAAGTAGCTCGACCGGATCCCAGCTTGCGCGGCGCTGCTCGTGCGCCTCGTCGGACTCCGGTTCGGCGAGCACTTCGGCGACGGCAGCGGCAAGAGCAGCGTCCGAGATGTCGCCGACCTCAATCTTGGCAGCTGTCGCCAGGGCGCGAACGACGCCGAGTTGGTCGCTGAACGGCTTGATCTGATCGACGCCGAGTTCGACTCGGAGCTGGTCGGCGAGTGCTTGCTTCTCCTCAGCGTCTGACCTGGGCATCACGACGACGCTCTGCGTCGAGGGGAACCACAGGTTCGAGGCGCCCATCATGATCAACGCCGGAGCTGCGTCGCAGCCAGGGAAGAACGCGCCGAGGTGCGGATGGCGGCCACGGCACGCTTGTGGCAACTTCTCGCGACCCTTCGCGCCCTGAGCTTCGGCCATACCACGCGAGGCCTCGCAGGCCTGGCAGATGATCGTCGAGCCGACGCTTTTCCCGACGTTCGCGTCCCGCATCTTTAGGTCGGGCGACTCGGCCTTGGAGCATGGCGCTCCACGGTGTACCCATAGCGAGTACGGGAACTCGTCGAGGTGACCGTTCGTACACGTCAGCAAGTGCTGCGCCGGAACCGCGGGACTGCCCTTCTTGCGCCCACGCCCGCCGCGGCCGGGACACGGTTTGTGCGTGATCTGGGCTAGGTCAGGGCGGTAGGGGTGGGTGTTCGTATACGTGAATCGAGGGAGTGGACCAAGGTAGTCGCATCCTGTGCACCGGAACCACTGCGGGAACATCCGCGCCGGCATCCCGAGGTCCGAGCCTTCAGTGGAAATCGCCCCCCTCTTGGGCTGCCACGGGAAGGGACGCAACGCGTCGACCTGATTTCCGAGATGGACACGAACGACGCGGAGGAGCCGTGGCTCGATGATCGGACGGAGGTTCTCGCGGCGCTTCCAGATCGGTTCCCAATCATCCAGTCCAGCCGGCATGACCGAGAAGCCCGGCAGGTCCATGATGGCGCCCGGCCCATACGTGTAGAGCAACGACGACGGGCGCGCCGAGCCGACCTTGGCTCGGTTCTTTGCCTGCCCCTCCTCGGCGTCGCCGAGCGGGTCGAGAGCGACGTTGTTGTCCGGCAACACCGTTGCTGCAGGATCGGTCATGAGTCCTCCTCGCCGGCCGGCAGGACCCACTCGTCGACGCCTTCTGGAGTACGTGCGAAGAGCCGGTCAGGCACCGGGGAGACGAGAATGTTGATCTCGGGCTGTACCTCGCGCATCGAATTCGCAATCACGAACGGCGCTTCTTCGCTGCCTACCCCGGCATCGCGGTTCTCGGGGCTGATGATCAGCGGCAGGTACTTGTTTCCGTCGCCCGTCCGCTCATACACGAGCGTCTTGTGCAACTCCGTGGCGAGGCCAGCGCGGCTCGCCCATCGGTCGATCCGGTTCGTGAGTAGATCGTTTGCGCGCTTGGTCACCTCCTCGTCTCGCGAGGCGGCCAGGATGCGCGACTTGAGTCGACCGATCAAAGCAACAACCGTGTCGTGCTGGGAACCGATCCGGCCGGCGTCGCGCTCCGGCGACAGCCCGTCCGCGATCGTGGCCTGAGCGACCCGGGCGGCACTGATGAGCAACCCGTCCAGGCCGCGCTCAAGTGAGGTTGGCGAGAAAGGAGTCACGGACAGCGCCTCGACCTGCTTGTAGAACGTCTCGTGGTAGTGCCGGAACTGCTCGAAGTGCGCAAGGTCGCGGGGCCGAGCCCAGTTACCCAGCGCCACGACGAGGCCTGGGCGGGCCGCGTCGCGGCCCACGCGAGAGGAAGCCTGGATGTACTCGGCGGTGTTCTTAGGCTGCCCGACCACCAGCATCAGCCCGAGGCGCTGGACGTCGACGCCGACCTGAAGCATCGAGGTCGCGAGCACGACGTCGAACGGCGCCTCACCATCGCGCTGCGAAGGCTTTCTCTTCGCCCGGATGTCGGCGATGCGGCATTGGACCGCAGCGGTCGTATCGAATCGCAGATCGAACTCGAGGCCCAGGCGGTCAAGAATCTTGCCGATGTCCGCTCCAGCGATTCGCGACGTCAGCTCGGCGATGTTCAGGCTTCCAAAGGCGGTCCCGTACCGGCGCGGGAAGCCGGACTCCTGGCGGGGATTGCCGACCCGCGTGCTGATGTCGTCGTCCATGTACCGGCGCATGCCCGCCAGCTCGCGAGTCGCGTTGAAGTAGCCGACGAGCGTCATGTACGGGTCGGCTTCGATGCCGGCGCGATCAAAGAGCGTTTGGCCCGCGAGCAGAAGCACTTCGGCGACTCTGATCTCGGCGCTGGACAGACGCACACCCTGTGCCGAGACACCGACGTAGCGCCTCCCGGGGTTCCGGTCTGAGACGGGCACTTCGCGGGAGAAGAAGGTGTCTGCCACGTCGAGCACCTGCGGCGGAAAGATCTCGACTCTTCGCCCGTAGAGCTGCCGAACCTGCTCGCCCGCGTTACGCATCGTCGCCGTGGACGCCACGATCAAGGGCTTGACAGGAACGCCATCCGGCGTTTCCCAGGAGCACAAAGTCTCTACCGCAACCTCGAAGAGCCCGACCGCGGTGCCAAGCGCACCGGTGATCAAGTGCAACTCGTCCTGGATGATGAGGTCCGGCGGGCGGAGCCGCCCGACGGGCATGACTGACGCGGGCGGATGAACGCCGCTCGCTGCGTGTGACCCCACCGTGCAGCCCGCGTAGTCGGAGTGCACGTACCCGTGGCGTCCGCATCGCTTGCCGACAAATCCGAACAGGGATGCGGCTTCACCTTCGCGCGCTAGGCGGGCGAACTTGTCGACGGTGGCGATGACGAAGGCCGGCGTGAGCCGGTAGATCTCCTCGTCGACCGTCAAGATCGGCAACCCCTCGGACACGCCGCCCCCTTTCGAGAACGGGCAGCGAGCCAGCTCGTCTCCGCAGTGGACGAACACGCGTCGCGTCGTTGGGTCGCCCTTCACGTTCCCGGGAGTGATCTCGGTGCCGCACCAAGGACAACGCTGGATCTGGAGGACGGTGAGCCGGTGCGAGGCTCCCTCGCTGACCTTCTTGAGTTGCTCGTCGGCCTCTTCGAATCGCTTCGGGCTCACGTCCGTGCCGACCCAGAGTCCGATCCTGAAGGGTTCTGGACCCCACGTTTTCTCGTCCTCACGACGCACCAGTTCGGCCGCGCACACCAGCGCAGTTGCACGTTGGAACTGCTGGGCCGTCAGCAGCCGCAGCGTGTACCGCATGAACACGGAGACGCCGTCGCCGCCATCCAGCGGTCCATCCGCGGACTGGACGATCGCCTGGCGACGACGGATCGCGAACGTGTACGCCGCCAGGCCAAGATATGCCTCAGTCTTGCCGCCGCCGGTCGGGAAGAACAGCAGCTCGACCCGCGAGTGATAGTCCGAGCTGCGGAGCTCCGCCCCGGGATGAGTGAGCGCGTCGAGCTGCATCAGGATGAATGCAAGCTGGAACGGCCGCCATGAAGCCACGGGCTCGCCGCCGGCTTCACGCACCTCGAGTTCCTTCCGCGCCTGGGCGCTCGAAAGCGCGGGATCGGTCTTGCGTGCCTCGGCTACTTGCGAGGCGATGCGCTGGTCCCGCATGACCCGGTTCATGAACTGAAAGCACTGCGCCGCGGTCTCGTCGCTTGTCACGAACTTGAGCCCATCGACGAGCCGTTGCTGCGCTCTCCGCGCGTCGTCCAGAACGTGGCCTGCCGTAGCCTGCAGATGGTCCGGTAGGGCCTCGGCCGCGGATGCCTGACCGTCAAGCCAAGCGCCGTAGCCCTCCACCAGGGGCAGAAGCGCTTGCTGCAACTGCTCTGGCGTGGCCCTGGACAGCGTCTGCATCGACAGGTTCGTCCCCTTGACTTCGCCGGCGCGAGTCTGAGGCGTCTCGGCGACCGGTAGCCAGGTGGTCCAGACTTCGCTCGCGGCGCGCGCTCCCTCTCGGACCTTCCAGTCGACCGAACACGTGCGACCTACGGCGAACTCGAGTCGATCCCTGTATTGGAGATCGAGGCGGCGTACCTCCTCGTCGTCTTCGAGCCACATGTGCTCCAACACGTCCCGGACAGGCAGGAACGCCTCGGACCCACCGGCTTCGACGCGCAGTTTCGTCTGAAACAGCCACATGTGGGACGGGATCGGCAGGGGCGTCTCGCGGTCGTTGCACAGCGCAATTTCGATGAGGGTCCGTCCGAGCTCCGGGTCGTCGTATCGGTCGATGCGAAGGCACACGGCGTCGCGCAGACTGACCGTCTTGGTGTGACCGGGTACCAGCGTCGCTAGCTCAATTGCCCGCACTTCCTCCACCGGCGCGCGCTGGTAGTGCCGGATCGGGCGCCCGGCCTTGGTGACTCTGTCCGTCTGCACGGTCTCGTACGTCCCCCACGAGCTCGTGACCGTGAACGAGGCTAGATCTGTCGGCACTTGAAAGCGCAGCCCCATCGACGCTGGGATCATCAGACCCTGCTTGGGCGCGCGATCTTCCGGGTCGTCGTCTTCGCTATCCGCATCGCTCTCGTCGGCGGCGACGGTCGGTACTCCGCGCCCCTCGGACGCCCCCTCGTCGTCGAGCCGTACCTCGACCAGGTCGTCAGCGTCGTCCTGGCCCAGTTCCGAGACTCCTGTACTTGTCAGCTTGACGGGAGCTATCAGGCCAACGAGGTACTGCTGGCGCGGACTGAATGGCAGCACCTCTTCGGGCCCGTGGATCGGCCCGAGCAACTCCCGCTCCAGAATGTCGACGAGATTCTCGCGGACGGTGAACGACGTGCCATCGGGCACGTAGTTGAGCTGGTAGTCCGTCTCGGCCGGCGCCGCCGCGGCAGGATTCTCGACCATGCGCTCAGTTTGCCGAAGACGATCGACTGGCGACTTCAGTCTGCGCGTCGAGACGGCTACTCAGGTGCTCCTGCGGGTGCCACTCCAGGAGCACGCGTTCCTGATCGAAGCATCTCCCAACGACACCGCGACGGATCTTCAAGCTCTTCAGCTGACTCAACAGGACCGCGCGTCGGGCCTGCTCGTTGGAACCCGCGGCGGCCCAGTTCACCTCGACGGTTACGTCTCCGAGCAGCGCGCCGCCCCGTTCGGCAAGCAGCCGGCGCACTAGGTAGGGGTCGAGTGCGGTGCGGCCCATCGTCTGCCGGCACGACGGGCAGTACAAGACGGGCCGGCGCTGATTTGTTCCCCGACACATGTAGACGTCGCACGCATCGCAGCGCGCCACGCGCGACAGGAACGGGCTCGTGGCTTGCCGTTCGTCGCGTTTGCGAGCTTGCGGGACACTCCGCGCGTCGAGCATGTGCTGCAGCGCAGCGAACTCCTCCGGGGTGGTCACGGCGAGCGACTCGTTCACTACCGGAGCGCCATCGTCATCGCGGAGCACCGCGAACGGGTCCGCGCGCTTGGAGCTTCGCGGCCGGCCCGGGTTGTGCGGAGTCATGCCAGCCAGGACCGGATTGCGTAGCAGCCCGTCGACCGTCTGACGGTTCCAGGTCGCACCAGCTGACGAGGGTCGGTTGGGAAGCGGCGCGCCGTTGGCGGTCAACCAGCTAGCGATCGCGTTGACGGTTGTGCCGTTCAGCGCCATCCTGACGGCCTGACTCAGCCAGTTCACGCGCTCGGGGTCCTTGCTCAGCACGCGGCCCGGACCGGCGGGGTTGACGACCGAGCGGTAGCCGTAGGGGACCCCGCCGCCTGGCCACCGACCAGCCTTGAGTAGGTGCGTTCGTGCGGCCCGGACCCGGGCGCGCGTCGCCTCGGACTCCATCTCCCCAAAGACCGCAAGCATCACCGCGAAAGCGCGGCCCTGGGGACTAGTCATGTCGATCGGGTCTTCCACCGCAACGAGACCAGCACCCCGCTGCTGCAGAGTTTCGTCCGCGTGAAGAAAGTCCAGGACTCGCCTGGCGAGCCGGTCCACTTTCCAGATCACCACCGCTTCGAAGTTCCCCGCGGCGAGAAGCGAGGACCAGCCCTCGCGGTCCTCGGGGCGATTGGCCGTCGCGGAGACGCCGTCGTCGATGAACTCCCCTACCACCGCCCATCCCCGCGCTTCTGCGTAGCCGCGGCACGATGCGAGCTGACGGTGGATCGAGACGGATTCTTCCTTCGTGACGCTGAGCCGCGCATAGAGGGCACAGCGGCGAGCTTCGATGAGCTTCATGCTAGTAATCAGATCGGTTCGCTCGCATCGACGCGACGTCGCTCTTGCAGGCGAACGGGACGCTTGGTCTGATCGC
>Ga0182736_1000912_pt1 | contig 35324 bp, 24 predicted proteins | sample eDN5th30CKraftBY_FD_128882 | JGI IMG/M metagenome (GOLD analysis project Ga0182736, IMG submission 128882) | Enriched backyard soil microbial communities from Emeryville, California, USA - eDNA 5th pass 30_C Kraft BY (version 2) (version 2) | ecosystem: Environmental > Terrestrial > Soil >...
TATCGTTTTCACCGTCGATTGGCCATCTTTCCGACTTTGGCCAAGTAAGCACTACGCCACTAGTAGCTTCGCTAGGATCCGGTTCGGTACGTACCCTGAACTCAAACTTTCCATAAGTATAGTTCATTTTGTGCGCCATACCGCCAGAAACGATTTCTCCATTAATCATTTGCGCGGTAATAATCAGAAGCCCGTTTTCCACAGAAAAAGCTTCCGGTTTCCTTAACCCATTACTACCATGTCCGGGGCCATCGTACATTAGCCAATTCGCCATGTTTATTGCCGATCCTGAAAAATCGTCTTGAAAAACAAGCTTCCATGATGGTGAAAGATTTTCTTGTTTTTTATCTTCCGCATTTGCTGATGTTCTTATACCGGAGGTAATACTAACTCCCAGTGCTAGGATAATTAAGGAATAGCTGATTGTTTTTTTCATATACTTTATTTTCGGTTACAATTGGGCATCTAATGTTGTATGCCGAGGATTTAGATTGTTTGCTTACCTGCAAAGTAAAAAGGATATCCAATCTTGGACTTGCTCAATCGACCATATTTTTTGCTGTATCGTATTTTTATGGAGCACAAGAAGTAACACGCTGGCAATCAACATATAAAGAAAATAAATAGAGGGATTTATATTTTATAAATAGTACTCTTTAAAAGCGCTATCGCCAGTAGCTTTTAGGGACATAAGAAAGCAGTACAAAAGATCGCAAGTAACTGGCTATTATAAATCCAGCCTACTTGTTTCCAAATTCCAGCCTTCGATAATCAGTTCTGCTGATTCTCCGGCTAAATCATTCGGATAATATTCTAAAGAAACGGCTTTCTTTGCTAATGGAAGTATAGAAAAATAATTGTCTGCATAGTAAACAGGTTCCAATAACTGTTGCGATTGTTTTTTATAAATTTTGAGACGAACGAAAAAAGCCAACGACTCAGAAGAATTGGTGAGGGTAATTTGTACAAGGGTAACTGTTTCTTTCTTTGACTGAATGAAGGAAGTTTGTAACTGTGCCAGCGGCATACGATTTAGCGAAACAAAAGATCCCTCAGCACCATATTTGGGCCCTTGAGGCGTACGCCAATAGATCATTTCATCCAATAGCGAATTATCTTCATCCTTAAGTGCCACATAAATAAAGTGTACATCTGCTGAAAGCATCACATCTTTTTCGGGAACAGTAATTAGGCCATTTAACACCATATCTTCTTCAACACTAACAATCTTTGTTTCGCTCCATAATCGTTCCCAGGAAAGACTTCGAATTTCTGCTATAAGCTGAAGATTCTTAAAGGGCTTTAAAAAATCATTTATTAAAGAAACATCGTGGTAATAATAATCATATTGTACATGAAGTGGTTTATTGCCGTGAGCAAAATAATATAATGCCGAATTCGACTCACCACTATAAGAAACAAGTCTGCCGGACGTTACTGGTTCGGCTTCATTCGCTGTCCATAACATATAACCTGTAGCATAGCGTTTATGAGCTTCGTCCCACTTATTCCGCTTCCATACTTCCGAAAGACCACGAAACACCATAGCTCCAAGCAGCTGTCCTTTGAACGTATAATTGTCTACTTCCATCCTCCCGCCCATATCTGGCGTATCGAAATCGCCATATGCCGAACATCCTTCTACCAAAAATTCCAAGTGCCCGTATCCATTTCCATGATATCTAAACACTTCTTTCATGGATCGATTATCTTTAATTGGCCATAATTTATCTTTTGCTATCATCTGCTTTAGTACCTCAGCTGTTGGAAGTGTAATTTGTCCGGATTCATTACAGAAACCAGCCATGGCACCTAGTGGCCCGGCACCGAAATCCATCGGAGTATAATCGTACAAGAAATCGACGCCATGATACCCATACGGATTTCCCCTTTGCCCATTTCCCTGTGAATTATCTAAATATTCTCGCGTACCATCGTATTGCGCAACCCATTCACCTACTTCTGGAATGCCCGTATCCCCCTCGTTGCATCCACAATAGTAGGCAACAGATGGATATTTTCTAACTCTTAAAATTACATCCTTCCAATTGTCAAGAAAAAGATTGGTATCCACAGGACGCGCCATTTGTACGATCAGACCCGATTCTACCCATACCATGATACCATATCTATCGCAGAGTTCGAAAAAATAATCGTGCTCCGGCCCACTACCACTCCAGCAACGAAGCATATTGATACCGGCCTGTGCCATTTGCCTAATCTTTACAGCATAATCCTTCCTACTGGTGCGGAGCATGGCATCTTGTACCCAATTACCTCCATTAATAAAAACTTTTCTTCCGTTTACCCAAAAGCGTAATTGCCCGTGCCATAAATCCGTACTGATATAACGAATGCCAAACTTCGTTTGCAATATGTGGGACACTTCACCATCTTCAGCAGTAAAGGATAATTCAAGTTTATACAACTGTTGTTCTCCTTTATTTAATGGCCACCATAAGCGGGGGTTCTGAATAATTAAAGCTGGATAATCTTTTGGATGTAGCGTAATTTCTTTTGTTTCATGTGGCATCAAACTTACAGCGGCTATAATCGGCATTTCACCTTCAATAACCAGCTTTAAAATACCTCTTATAGCATTAGCGCCGGAATTGATCAGGAAGGTTTTAAATGTAAGACTAGCGAAAGCTCTTGGAACATCATTGGTAATCATAAAAGGATCTCTTATGACTACCGGGCCGGAAGTACTTAGATAAACGTCACGAAATATTCCCATATTTCTGTCCCGGATGCCATCTTGTGGCACAAAATCGTATCCCATTGCGGTTAGAAAAGTAGGTCCATTCTGTCCAAATTTTTTGAACTCTTCCGAGCCAATGCCATCTGCTGCGTTACATGGAAATGGTACTTGGTGAACTTTTATGATTAAATTATTTTGCCCTTGCTTTAGCTTGGGTGTAATATTAAACAAACCTCTTTTGTATGCTCCTTTATGAGTGCCCACAAAAGAATCGTTTAGATAAATATCACCTTGAAAATTAATACCATCCAAATTAAGCCATATTACGTCTTTCTCCACATCAACCTGTATTTGAAAGGAAGTCTTATACCAATGTGCACGAGAAAAAACACTGCCTACAATGCCTGCATCCGGAATGTTTGCGTACGAAATCTTATTATACGTGTCGTAGAAAGGGTCCTTATATTTTCCATTTTTTAGATAGGACTGAAGCACTGTTCCTGGCACTACAGCTTCCATCCAGTTACCATCATCATATGATTCTTTAGAAATTATATTCCCAGAAACGTTTTCTTCAGCACTTTTAATATACCACTTATTACGTAAGTGCACGTGCTGAAAATGCTTACCTATATTAGTTAATGCCAATATTTTCTTATCCTTGTTGTGGATTTGTAAATAAAAAGGAATAACGGGGCTAGCTAAGGTTATGATACTCCCCTTGGCAACTTTTTTAATAAATTTACGCCGAGTAGTCATTAGTTTTAATCGTTTTTCGATATTCTTTTGCCGATGAGTTCATAATAAATCATGGCAATACGAATCATCATAGTTTGCCTGATAAAAAACCTCTAATCCGGTCAATTTTTTACTTGCATATTTTAGCGATTTCTTATGTGTTAACAAAAGACTGCATAAGACAATGAATTCGGTAACCCATTTGATCTTTTTTTTAACTCATTTGACCTTTTTTTCTGAAGCAGATCCTTCTAAAATATTACAAACAACTATATATCAATAATTTAGAATTATATTGTTTACAATTGAAGAACAATTTGCGCAGGAAAACCTATGCAGTTTAGAATATTATACGCAAATTTACATTGGAGCTTTTCCAATTAATCTATTGACGCTAACTGTCCTAAAAATTTATAACCAAATAAACTCTATTTTTTATCATTCGTGAGCAGGTATTCGATTTTTTTGATTCATCTTCTTTTCGCTCTGAAGTGCTGGTCGCAGGCACCAGAACTAAAGTTCAAACATATTACTAAAGAGCAAGGCCTTTCGAGTAGCACTGTTGAAGCTATATTGCAAGATAGCAAGGGATTTATTTGGTTCGGCACAGCGGACGGTTTAAACCGCTATGATGGATACAAAATAACGGCCTATCGTAATGATCCCGCGGACAGCAATAGTATTAGTGGAAACTATGCCAGTCAGCTTCTAGAGGATAAGAAGCACAGGCTTTGGATTGGAACCAATGGCGGGTTAAACTATTTCAATCGCAATCAAAACAAATTTATTCGATACAAGAATGATCCGAGGAACATGAGCAGCATTAGCAGTAATGTTATTAATTGCATATATGAAGACAGACAAGGTGATATATGGATAGGTACATCGGCAGGATTAGACTTATTAGCGCGCGGCAAGAACAGTTTTAAACATTATCGTTATCAGGAAGGCAAAACGGATTGCCTCAGCTCAAATCGTATAAGTTGTATTTATGAGGATCAGCATGGAAATTTCTGGGTCGGCACTAATGGCGGTGGACTGAACTTGTTAGACCGAAAAAAAAATACTGTCAGCGTCTTTAAAAGCCAATTTACTGATGATGGGAGTATAAGCAGCAATAACATTAGTTCCATTGAAGAGGATCTGAGCGGGAATATTTGGATTGGGACTATTGGCGGGGGGCTTAATCTCTTAGATGTAAAACAAAAAAGGTTTAAACATTTCAGGCACCAAGAAATGGAGCGAAGCAGTTTATCTGGGGATGTTATAAAAAGTATGCTCATTGATACCAAGGGAAATTTGTGGGTAGGTACAGAAAATGGTGGGCTTAATTTATGGAACCAAGACAACCAATCTTTTATCCATTATGAAAATAACCCGAACAAACCATCAAGCCTGTCTCAAAAAACGGCATCAGCAATTATGGAAGATAACCAAGGAAACATTTGGGTAGGAACTCATCGTGGAGGCGTAAATCTGTACCAGCCTAACGCATATCAGTTTAAAATTTATAGCCAAAGTGCTTCCCTCGGTAGTTTAAGTTACAACGATGTCAAGACTTTTTTTGAGGATAAGGAAGGTAATATTTGGATCGGAACAGATGGAGGGGGATTAAATATATGGAATCGGAGGAAAGATGTTTTTTACCGGTTCCGTCATGATCCGCATGACCCTAAAAGTATAGGCTCTGATGCCATTCTGCATATTATGAAAGACAGTAAAGGCAATATTTGGATAGGTACTTGGGGAGGCGGGCTTAACTTATACAATCCCGCCGATGGTACTTTTACACGGTTTTTAAATGATCCTAGGGATAAAAGTTCTATTAGTTCTAACAATGTGTGGCGAATTTATGAAGACCAATTAGGCAAACTGTGGATTGCCACTTTTTATGGTGGGTTGAATGTGTTTAACCGGGAAACCAAGAAATTCACGCGAATTACTGATGATCCAGAAAAGAAGACCCACTTTTATGGAAATAATGTCATATCTATCAATGAAGATAAAAGCGGAAATCTCTGGATTGGAACAGAGGATGGGGGCTTAAATTGTTATAATTCGGAAAGGTCAAGCTTTTCGCATTATTTTTATCAGATTCATGAAAATAATGTTCAGGGAACTGATAATATACGGGTAATTTATACGGATAAAGTAGGGCGACTCTGGATCGGTAAAAAGGGACTTTACTTATTTAACCCTAAACACCAAAGTTTCTCCTTATACACATCCAAAGAAAACCTAGCAAACGAAATGATCCAGGGCGTTAACGAAGATGATATGGGAAATCTTTGGATAGGTACAAGTAATGGACTAATAAGATTCAACCCAGACACCTATAATTTTAAGCGGTTTACAGATGCAGACGGGTTACAAGGTTTAGAATTTGGGCCTAATTCAAGTTTAAAGACAACCAAGGGAGAAATGCTTTTCGGAGGTTTTAAAGGCTTCAATATTTTTCATCCTGATAGTATTAAAAATAACTCATCGATTCCTCCGGTTTATCTTACAGATTTTCAGATTTTCAACGTAAGTGCAACACCCGGGCAAAAAAAATCTCCTTTAAAGAAACAGATAAGCGAAACAAAGGCAATAACGCTTTCGTATGATCAATCTTTTTTTTCATTTGAATTTGCAGCATTAAACTATATCTCCCCCGAGCAAAACCAATATGCTTATAAATTAGATGGTTTTGATAAGAGTTGGAATTATGTGGGAAACCAGCGCAAAGCAACATACACTAACCTTGATCCGGGGAAATATATTTTTTATGTAAAGGCCTCCAATAATGATGGCATCTGGAATGAAAAAGGGACTTCACTTAGCATTATTATTACGCCACCATTTTGGATGACCTGGTGGTTTAGAACATTTATAATCCTTGTTATAATTGGGGGGACTGGCATTTTTTTTCAATTTAAAAGAAAGCTTGAATTAAAAAAATTAGAGGAGCAAAAGCGCGAGGAAATGCACCAAATGCAGTTGCGGTTTTTCACCAACATATCCCATGAGTTCCGTACACCGCTTACTTTGATTTTAGGTCCTTTAGAAAAACTGCGAAAAGAAAATTCAGACACCATTTTTAATCACCATTATAACGTTATACATCGTAATGCCAATCGCCTTATGGAACTAATAAGTGAACTTATGGATTTTAGAAAGGTTGAATCCGGAGCCTTAAAATTAAATGTTATGCCGGGTAATCTTGAACGGTTTTTGTTCGAAATTGCCGAAGAATTTGCTGATTTAGCCATTCAAAAACAAATAACTTTTATCGTGTTACCATCAGTATTAACGCAGCAAATTTGGTTTGATCGCCAAGTGATTGAAAAGATAATACTCAATTTGGTCAATAACTCTTTCAAATATACAGCAGATGGCGGAAAGATAACAGTGGAACTCCTTACATCGCTTACTCATTTTAAACCTTCATTTGAAAATGAGCTTGTTTTAAAAAGTGGGTTCAAAACCAAAGAATATGTTTATATCCGAATTTCTGATAACGGTATAGGTATCTCAAGGGAATCCATACATCACCTGTTTGAACGGTATTACCGGATAACTGATGCACATTTAGGATCCGGAATAGGCCTTGCATTTGTGAAAAGTTTAACGTTCCTTCATAAAGGGGAAATTTATGTATATAGTGAGCCGCAAGAGGGGACGGAAATTATTATTGGAATCCCTAGAAATAAAGATGATTATAAGCGAAATGAGCGGTGGACTGAAAACATTCAAGAGGAAGGTGGCATACAATTAGAAAGTATAAATTATGCCCATGAATATGCAATTGAAAGCTCGGACGATTCCAATATGCCTACAGCCGTAAATACCTTCTCTAAATATATTTTGATTGTAGATGATAATTCCGAATTACGGGATTTCCTGAAACAAAGTCTTGGTAGCTTTTACCGTATATCTGAAGCTTGGGATGGGAATACCGGACTTGCAAAAGCTAAAGAGGAGTCACCAGACCTTATTATTAGTGATGTGATGATGCCGGGTATGAACGGTATTGAATTCTGTCGACTAATAAAAGAGGATACCCAAACCAATCATATTCCTTTTATTTTATTAACGGCTAAAGATGCTTTAACAGCCAAAATTGAAGGATTGGAATCTGGAGCTGATTTTTATTTTGGAAAGCCGTTAAGCATGGATTTTCTGTTACTAACCATAAGAAATATATTCGATCAAAGGCAAAAACAAAAAGAAAGGCATTTAAAAGACTATACCGTAGAAATGAGGGATTTGGTGCATTCTACAAAGGATAAAGACTTTATGGAACAATTACTAAATCTTATTGAGAAGGATTTGGAAAACACCGAACTTAATGTAGATTATATCTGCCAGCAAATAGGCATGAGCAAAACCAATATTTACAAAAAAATAAAAGATATAACTGGCCAAACAATTAATGAACTTATTAGAACCATACGGTTAAAAAAAGCCGTTTATATTATGACACATGAAGATGCATCGCTTACGGAAGTGATGTACCGTATTGGAATTCAATCACAATCTTATTTTACAACAATCTTTAAGAAGGAGTTTGGCTATACCCCTTCCCAATTTCAGCAGGAGATCGATAGAAAATCCGCTAGATAGTAAGAAATATTATTTTTTGGCCCCTTTTAGTATCTTTCCTTTTCCTCGACTTAAAATGTTTTTTTTCAAAGCATTTTAAATAAAAAATATAAGCGACATTTATCTCCTAAGCCTTAGCGCGAATACTACTCAGGTATATCCAAATGATAAAAGCCAGTTGCAGTGGTATGCGGTAAAATAAGTAAATAAGACCTGGACCATCCTGAGTGGCTGTTTGTTCGTTGAGATGAAGGGAGGCGGCATTCCTTCGTTTTATCACATATAATGCTATAGCAGATACCGATAGTAAGGTTATTTCAGGTTCCATTCTTTGTTCTATTAGTAAGTTTATGCGTTTTTAAGGGTTTATCAAAACAATATCTTGTCTGACGACCGATTGTATTTGGAACTTACAATCGTCAAAGTGCGGTGCAGAAAACCGTGGTTTGACGTTCCTGGAGAAGGCATAAGGTTCTTTAGGCTTGCCGAATAGGCCGGCATCCAGTTTTCCATTATTATTGATGTCTTGATACAAAGCAATAGCATATTCTCCAGGAGGCAATTCGTCAAAGCTGACTGTTACTTCCGCCCGCCCTGCAGGATCGACCATGCAGCTCTTGAAAGTTTTGGAATCTTCACCGAAACCTGCAGCTTTATTGTAAAGTCCTATCATAATCTTTCCTTTTTGTTTGATACCGCTAACGCGGGTATGCAATTGGATATCGTTCCTGATATTTTGGAAACTGCCTAGCGAAAGTCCCGTCAGCAAAACTACCCAGGTACTTGCTTTTGGTGTGAATACATTCATTTTTTTACGATAATGTGAGCAATAAATTTATAACAGCAAAACTACGCAGCGTGGTGTTGCAAAAAAATGAACGCGGGTTAAGAAATACAGCCCGTTTTCACAAATGTAGTACATCAGAAATGACAAGAGGTAAATGGAATACCATCTGGACGATAAAAGGTAAGCAGGCAAAAAGCCCGTTATGCCTTAATATCAACCATTTATTATTTTTTTCGTATATTTGTAATTGTCACAATCCGTTACGATATATATGAGATTTTCAATTGAGAAAAAAGCACTTAACTTTGATTTTTTTATTTTACGATTTCCGTTAATTTCTATCAAGAAATTTATATTGAAGCCCCCTGCTTCGATCTTTTAGTACCTCCCCTATTAAGTAATTAATTATTTTGATTTCTTTGGTGGATTCGCTTTGTTTATAACAAGGCCTGAAAATCTATTTCTATTCCCGGATTGTTTTTTTTAAACTATTAAAACAAAAAATATAATGAATTTACGAATTGGAATTATTGGTGCTGGTCCTAGCGGCTTAGCACAATTACGCGCATTTAAATCGGCTGAAAAAAATGGCGAAGAAATACCCGAGATTGTTTGTTTTGAAAAACAAGCCGATTGGGGAGGCTTGTGGAACTATACCTGGCGTACAGGTGTAGGAAAATATGGAGAACCCATTCATGGAAGCATGTATAAATATCTATGGTCAAACGGGCCAAAAGAATGTTTAGAGTTTGCTGATTATCCTTTTGATGAACATTTCGACAAACCTATCTCTTCATATCCGCCTCGTCCAGTACTTTTCGACTATATCCAGGGAAGGGTTAAAAAAAGTGATGTACGAAAATATATTCGCTTTAACACAACAGCAAGATGGGTTGAGTATAGTGAAGAAACCCAAAAATTCACCGTTATTTTAGATGACTTAGTTAATAATCGTACCTATACGGAAATATTTGACTACTTAATTATTGCAACAGGACATTTTTCAACTCCTAATATGCCCTATTTTGAAGGGATTGAAAATTTCCCTGGAACCATTATGCATGCCCATGATTTTCGCGGAGCAGATCAGTTTAAAGGTAAAAATGTATTATTGATTGGAAGTAGTTATTCCGCTGAAGATATTGGAGTTCAGAGCTACAAACACGGAGCTAATTCTGTCACATTAAGCTATCGAAGCAACCCTATTGGGATGAATTGGCCAAAAGGGATCAAAGAAGTTCCTTTACTAACAAATTTCGAGGGAGATATTGCGCATTTTAGTGATGGCAGTCAAGAAAGTTTTGATGCCGTTGTAATGTGTACGGGTTACCAACATAAATTCCCATTTCTACCCGATGAGATGCGTTTAAAAACACCTAATTGTCTTTATCCGAACAATCTTTATAAGGGCGTCATCTTTAATGAATTCCCTAAAATAATATACTTGGGAATGCAAGACCAATATTATACCTTCAATATGTTTGATGCCCAAGCTTGGTTTGCAAGAGATTTAATCTTGGGAAAAATCCCTATGCCATCGAAAGAAGAGCGATTAAAGGATATAGAAAAATGGCTAAAAAGGTCGGCTACGAACCAAACGCACGATGACGAGGTTGACTTTCAAACAGATTATGTAAAAGAATTAATTGATCTGACTGATTATCCTGAATTTAATCTGGATGCAGTTGCAAAACTTTTTAAACAGTGGTTAAAAGATAAAGATGAAGATATACTTCGCTATAGGGATAAAACTTACACATCGGTCATTACCGGCACCAAGGCTGAAAAACATCATACTGCATGGTTAGATGAAATGGATGACAGTTATGAGCGATTCTTAGCCGACACCCCTGAATTAGAAAGAATATAATTCCAAAAAATCTGCTTTAATAAAAGTCAGCTGAGTAGGTAGCTGACTTTTATTGATTTATCAACCTGCAAACGCCTCTAGTAAAGAACATTCCACCGCCTTTCTTACAAAATTCTTTTCGTAATAGCACATAAGCGTTCATTCTATTCTGCTGGTTTCATATATTAATGCTAAAATGATATCATGCAAATACTTTTAAACAGGGTTCGGTATAAATTATATAACTTCTTCACAAAATCAAGTAAAAATAATATCTGAGAGCAACATACATTTGTGTTATCGAATATTATCAAAGGATTATGGAAACATTACCGATAGTGATATTGTTTGTGGCAACGGGGACCACAGTTACGTATTAAAATTTAGGATCATGAAACATACCTATCAGATTACAGGAATGAGCTGCAACGGTTGCCGCAGTAAAATTGAAAAAGTACTTAACGGGATCGAAGGAATTTCAGCTACAGTTACGCTTGACCCGCCTGAGGCAGAAGTGACTATGGAAAAGCATATTGCTACGGAAGACTTGCAGCGGGCTTTATCTGCTGCAGGAAATTACGGTATTGAAATGAAAGGACATGGCGGTCCTGCTCGGGGTCATCAACATAGTCATCAAACCGTTCATACAGCCCACCATGATCATGCTTCTGTACAGGTAGGCAGTGCGGTGGGTGGAGAAGTGTACTATTGCCCTATGCACTGTGAGGGAGATAAAACCTATGGTAAACCCGGAAGTTGCCCCGTATGTGGAATGGATTTGGTTAAGCAGCCGGTGGCCGCTAAGGCAGTGAAGTTTACCTGCCCAATGCATCCTGAAATTATCAGCGAAAAGCCTGGTTCATGCCCAATCTGTGGAATGGACCTCGTTCCTATAGGCGCCAACGTAGAAGAGGAAGACAAAACTTATAAAAATCTATTGTTAAAGTTTAAGATTGCTGCGCTTTTTACCATTCCAATTTTTGTGATTGCGATGACCGAGATGGTTCCCGGCAACCCACTTTTCGAGTGGATGGAACTTAAGTACTGGAACTGGGTGCAGCTAGGCCTTTCTATTCCCGTGGTTTTTTATGCCACTCGGATGTTCTTTGAGCGTGCATGGCGGTCAATCGTAACCTGGAAGCTGAATATGTTTACCCTGATCGGTATTGGAGCAGGAGTTGCTTGGTTATTCAGTCTATTTGCGCTGCTATTTCCCGGTATTTTCCCAGATCAGTTTAAAACCCACCATGGTACTGTTTATGTGTATTTCGAGGCTGCAACAGTGATTCTGACGCTGGTACTGCTCGGGCAGCTGCTAGAAGCCCGGGCACACGGAAAAACTAACAGTGCTATCAAAGAACTACTGAAGTTGGCCCCTAATACTGCGACAAAGGTTATAGGCAACGAAGAACTGTCTGTATCTATTGATGACATTCAAAAAGGAGACGTGCTGCGCGTTAAACCGGGCGAAAAGATTCCTGTTGATGGGAGTATAAAGACCGGCGAAGCCGTTATTGATGAATCGATGATCTCTGGAGAACCTATTCCGGTAGAGAAGAAGGTGGGAGATGCAGTTAGTTCTGGGACCATTAACGGCAATAAATCGTTTACCATGATTGCCGAAAAGGTTGGCGCTGAAACACTGCTGTCCCAGATCATTGAAATGGTAAATTCAGCAAGCCGCTCCAAGGCCCCCATTCAAAAGTTAGCCGATAAAATTTCCGGATATTTCGTTCCAGTGGTAGTACTGATTGCTATCATCACATTCGGGTTGTGGGCCATTTACGGGCCTGAGCCTTCCTATGTTTACGCATTTGTCAATGCTATTGCCGTGCTGATTATAGCCTGTCCCTGTGCACTTGGCTTAGCTACGCCAATGTCTGTGATGGTGGGTGTTGGAAAAGGTGCCCAGTCGGGCATACTGATCAAAAATGCCGAATCGCTAGAAAAAATGAATGCCATCGACGTAGTGATCATTGATAAAACTGGAACGGTCACAGAAGGAAAACCGTCTGTTGAAAAAATAGTTAGTACAAATCCCAAAATCACTGAAAGGGATATTCTTGAAAGAATAGTAGCATTAAATAGCAGCAGCGAACATCCGCTTGCCCAAGCAACTCTGCGTTACGGAGAAGAAAAGCATGTAAAGCCTCAGCCGGTTGATCGCTTTGAGGCGGTAACTGGTAAGGGTGTTATCGGCACACTGGGAGAGGAAAAACTTGCGCTTGGCAACCATAAATTGATGGAAGTTGTGGGCGCTGAAATCTCTTCTGAATTAGATGGGCAGGTTAAGTCGTTCCAAAAGCAAGGCAAAACCGTTTCTTATCTTTCATCAGGAAAAGAGGCTATCGGCTTTGTGGTCATATCAGATAAGATCAAAGCGTCTAGTGCATCTGCCATCCAAAAATTGCAAAAGGAAGGAATTAAAGTCATCATGTTCACCGGGGATAATGAAGATACTGCAAAGGCGGTTAGTACAAGCTTGAAACTGGATGGCTTTAAGGCACAGATGCTGCCAGCGGATAAGCTGAACGAGATCAAAAAACTACAGGCCGAAGGCAAAAAGGTAGCCATGGCGGGCGATGGCATTAACGATGCTCCTGCATTGTCGCAGGCAGATATTGGCATTGCCATGGGTACTGGAACCGATGTGGCTATTGAAAGCGCCGCTATTACGTTAGTGAAAGGAGATTTGAATGGGATTGCCAAAGCCCGTTTATTGAGCCACAAGGTAATGAGTAATATTAAGGGGAACCTATTTTTCGCCCTTGGCTATAATGTTCTTGGAATTCCGATTGCAGCTGGCGTACTTTATCCTTTTTTTGGAATTTTACTCTCCCCTATGATCGCAGCACTGGCGATGAGTTTCAGTTCAGTTTCGGTAATTCTGAATTCGTTAAGACTTAGAAGTGCAAAAATAGAATAAACAATGAAAGGGGGCTGTATTGGCGAACTGTACTAAAGTCGAACCGATTTATAGAAGATATTTTACAGGTCCAAATCCGGCGTTAATAAACAATATTTTGGTGGGTTTATGCACAGTATTACCAACCTTTATTTGGATAAAGTCTAAACTTTTGCTATTTTGTAGAAATGGCTATGAATATTTTTGATTTTTTGAACGCATTTTCTTGGATAATTGGTCTCATCATAGGGATGTTACTTTTGCGCTTTCTCGGATTGTATTTCACTGTGAAACAGCAAACTGCAGTGATATTAGAACGATTTGGCAAATTTCAGCGCATATCCCATGCAGGATTCCAGTTCAAGATTCCCATTGCGGACAGGATAGCTGCCCGACTTTCCTTAAAGATTCAACAACTGGATGTTGTGGTGGAAACGAAAACAAAGGATGATGTTTTTGTAAAACTGAAAATATCAGTTCAATATGTTGTCATTAAGGACAAAGTTTATGAGGCTTTCTATAAACTAGACAATCCTTATACGCAGATTACATCTTACGTATTCGATGTCGTTCGGGCTGAGGTGCCAAAGCTCAAGCTGGACTATGTTTTTGAAAAGAAGGACGATATCGCCGTTGCCGTCAAGGGAGAACTTCAGGAGGCGATGAATGATTATGGCTATGATATCGTAAAAACCCTGGTGACTGATATCGATCCGGACGAACAGGTGAAACAGGCTATGAATCGGATAAATGCGGCAGAACGGGCAAAAGTTGCTGCTCAATATGAGGGGGATGGGCAGCGGATACTTATCGTAGAAAAGGCTAAGGCCGAAGCCGAAAGCAAACGTCTGCAAGGTCAAGGTATTGCGAACCAGCGTAGAGAAATTGCAAAGGGATTGGAAGAATCAGTAAATGTTCTTAACAAGGTTGGCATCAATTCGCAAGAGGCCTCTGCCTTAATCGTTGTCACCCAACACTATGACACACTACAGGCAATGGGAACCTCAGGTAAATCCAGCCTGATCCTACTTCCCAATTCGCCCCAAGCAGCTGGTGATATGCTCAATAACATGATCGCTTCATTTGTTGCGGCCAACCAGATTGGCAATGAAATGGAGAAGAAAAACGATCAGGAGGAGTAATTGCTATAATAGCCTTGTTGTGTTCACTTGAAGTCTTTTTTCTTCAGTTCTTCCTCCTGACGCACACTTTCTGTGTGCACATCTTCATATAATTTCTTTACAAAAACCGCCGATAGCCCCGCTTTTTCACCTTGGACAATGGCTTGTTGCAGCACCTTATTGAAGCGGTCGGGTTGTACTACGGCTACATTATGCGCCATTTTATAGGCACCAATAGCTTTGGCCGCCTGCATACGTTCACTTAGTAAGTGAATAATCTCTTTGTCTAATTCATCTATCTTTTTCCGGTATACCGTCATTGTATCTTGCACAGGTGCGGTATGGTCTTGAGCGTTTGCTGCCACAATACCCATAACACTTATTCCGATGATGGCGATGATTTTACGCATGATTTTCATTTTTAATGATCGTTTATAATTTACTTTTTGTCAGCTTTTAAAACATAAACAGCTTGCCCAAAACGTTGCAGCTTTTTGATCTCATTCGGAAATAAATAAGCTTTACCCGTTTGCTGAACAGCCGTGCTGTATCTTTCCATATGAATTTGGTATCGAACTAACACCAAGGCATTCATAAATCCACTTAATTTAACCAAAATTACCAAAATAATCTTATGCAAACCAACCTGCACTAATACGCATTGTAAATTAATTTAATCAACTATATCGAATGAGACAAAAGTGTACAACTCATTATTCGGCGGAAAGCTTATAAAGCTTAAAATCCCTAACTACAATCCCGTCTGTACACACAGATTACAAAACCGTTTTAATTAGTGAAAAGGTGGTTCAAAACTTTCCTCTTATCCCCTCCTTGTGTCGAAAGAGTTTGGCAGGACCATCTTGGACACATGAGTTGCCTAAAAGCGGTATTAAAATAAATAACCGGACTTTGAGGTGTTCAAAGTCCGGTTATAATACCCATATCGGGTTTCTTCCAGTGTACCCAGGGCCGGGATCGAACCGGCACGGTTTCCCACTAGTGTTTGAGACTAGCGCGTCTACCAATTCCGCCACCTGGGCTTATTGCGCTAACGGGACGCAAATATATTGCTAAATAGTACAACCGCCAAATAAATTTTAAAATTTATTTGGCGGTTGTACTTTAAGGTAATTTATCCGTAAATGCCTTCATAATATCATTGCCCAAGGCAAAGATCATTAAGGCAACAATGATTACAAATCCTACGATTTGAGCACGCTCCATGAACTTATCGCTGAGCGGTTTACCCTTAACCATTTCAATTAAGAGAAATAAAGCATGGCCTCCATCTAGCGCGGGAATAGGTAATATGTTCATTAGCGCCAATGCCATTGACAACAAACCAACCAAGCTCCAGAATTTCACCCAATCTACCTCCGCACCAAACATTCGCGCAATTCCTACGGGACCAGACAGCGCTTTATTGGCCTTTACTTGTCCGGTAACAACTTTTCCCAAAGCTTTGGCATTATCTGTAAGCGAACCCCAAGCTTTTGACGCCCCAATAGGAAGCGCTTCTAGGAAGCCATATTTTAACTGTTCTTGTGGAATACGGCTAATATCTCTTCCGGCGCCAATTCCCAGCTTTCCCTCTGGATTGATCTTGGCCTGTAAGGTATCTAATTTGCCTGCTCTAGCAAAGACAATCTGCGCATCTTTATTTTTACTTGCGAGTAGTGCATCCGACATTTGATCCCAGAAGACAATAGGTTGCTCATTAATAGCTACCAAACTATCGCCAACCTGTAGACCTGCTTGCTCTGCGGCCCCGCCTTTTTCAACCAGCTCAATATGGGTAACCCGGATTCGGGGTATTACAAATTCGTCAATACCTAAGTCAGAAATTTCATTCAAAATATCACCCGGAATAATTAAGTCTACCGGATGACCATCCCTTAATACGGATAATTTGGTATTCCCCAAAAGCACTTTCGGGCTACGTATATCTTCAAACCGCACCACCTTTTCTCCGTCGATAGCGGTAATAAGATCGCCGGCCTGTAAACCTACTTGCTTTCCTATTATACCTGGCGCTAATCCATCAACAAGCTTATCATTCGGTATAAAGGTTTCGCCGTAACGAAGTGTGAGCATCCAAAAAATGAATATACCTAAAATAATATTGACAAAAATCCCTGCCAACATGACAATAAGTCGCTGCCATGCGGGTTTTGATCGAAATTCCCAGGGCTGTGGTTCGCCTTTCAACTGTTCAGTATCCATCGACTCATCGATCATCCCGGCGATTTTTACGTATCCACCAAGGGGCAACCAGCCGATGCCATACTCACAACCTTTATAGTTAAACTTAAAGAGTTTCACTCCCCAAGCATCAAAGAAAAGATAAAATTTTTCTACTTTTATCCCAAATGCACGAGCTGCCAAAAAATGCCCTAATTCATGCAAAACAATCAAAATAGACAAGCCAAGCAGTAATTGGCCAGCCATAACTAATCCACTCATTCTTCTATTTTTCTATTTGATATACCTTTTTTGTTTTTGTTACTAATTCAGCAGCAACTTTCCTAGCTTCACTGTCTACCTGTATATAATCGCTTAGTGTGGGCTTTTTAATAAAAGGAATAAGCTGCATGGTTTCTTCAATTACCGTACTCATTTCTATAAAACCAATTTCATCGTTCAAAAATGCTGCCACAGCTATCTCATTGGCAGCATTCAATGTGCATGGCATATTTCCTCCAATAGCTAAGGCCTTATAGGCCAAACCTAAATTAGCAAAAGTTTCGATATCCGGTTTTTCAAAATTCAGCTGTGGAAAGTCCATAAAATTAAACCGATTAAATGAATTCTGCAGTCGACCAGGATAAGTAAGTGCATATTGAATAGGTACTTTCATATCCGGCACGCCGAGCTGCGCTTTGAGCGAGCCGTCTTGAAATTGTACCAAAGAGTGTATGACAGATTGTGGGTGTACGATAACATCGATTTGATCTACCCCTAAGTTAAATAACCACCTCGCTTCAATCACCTCCAATCCTTTATTCATTAAGGAAGCACAATCAATCGTAATTTTCTGTCCCATTACCCAATTTGGATGCTTTAACGCGTCCTTCTTTGTAACAGACGAGAGGAAATGTTTGTCCTTCCCCCGAAACGGCCCCCCTGATGCGGTTAAATAAATTTTCTCTACCGGATTATTTGCCTCTCCAACAAGACATTGAAAGATGGCAGAATGTTCCGAATCTACCGGTAAAATTTTAACTTGATGTTTATTGGCCAAGGCCATAACCAAATCGCCTGCTACAACTAAAGTCTCTTTATTTGCTAATGCGATATCCTTACCGGCTTCAATAGCTGCTACCGTGGGTTTAAGTCCGGCAAAACCTACCAGAGCAGATAACACGAGATCAATCGCGGGCTGCTGCACCGCATCAACTAAAGCTTCACTGCCAGCTAAGACCTTCACTGTTGTGCCAGACAAGGCCTTCTTCACATACTCATAATGCTTTTCATTAGCGATTACCACTGTAGCAGGCTCGAATTCAATCGCCTGCCGAATCAGCAAATCCGCATTGTTTTCGGCAGTAAGTACCTCTATTCGAAAGATATCTTTGTGAGCTTTAACAACTGCTAAGGCTTGGGTACCTATGCTACCTGTAGCACCTAATATTGCAATACTTTTTTTATTCATCAATATATTGTTGTAATTGATCGGCTATTGACCGGTCGTTTGCCAGACGCGGTAATTTATTTTGTCCGCCTAATTTACCTAGTGATCGCATATAATTTACAAAGGTATGCTTTTGCATGGATCTAATTACCAATGTTTGTAATACTTTCCCGGCAATCAAATCAAAATAGTAGGTATTTTTTTGCTGTAATGCTTCATCTACTTTTTTCTGGAAACTCTCCATATCTGCTGGTGGTTTTTCAAACTCGATAAACCACTCATGGTAGGGTAAACTGTGATCTTGAGGATTTACCTGTGGCGCTACCGTAAATTCTGTAACCTCCACCCCTTCTTTATTTGCAACTTGCATCAGTGCATACTCTACTTCTTCGCCTATTACATGTTCACCAAATGCGGAAATAAAGTGTTTAATCCTTCCTGAAACGATGATCCGATAAGGATTCAACGAAACAAATTTTATTGTATCTCCGATATTATAGCCCCACAAACCAGCATTTGTATTTAATATCAGCGCATAGTTTACATGAAGTTCTACTTCGCCAAGGCTCAAACGTCGAGGCCTTTCGTTAAATACTTCATCAGCAGGTATAAATTCATAAAAAATACCCGAATTACACAATAATAACAGTCCTTTTTCTTTTTGTGAGTCCTGATAAGCTATAAAGCCCTCAGAGGCAGGATAAGTCTCGATAGCATCCACCTTCTTCCCTACCATTTCCTCCAATTTCGCCCGATAGGGTTCAAAATTTACACCGCCATATACAAACAAGCTGAAGCGCTTAAAGATTTCTTTGATTTTTTTCCCTCCGCTTCTTGCAGAAAGCCGCTCAAAGTACATTTGTATCCAAGGAGGGATGCCGGAGATGAGCCGCATGTCTTCATGGATCGTCTCATCAACAATAGCATCAACTTTAGTTTCCCAATCATCTATGCAATTGGTTTGATAACTTGGCAAGCGGTTTTTTTGAAGATAGGTTGGAACATAATGGGCTACGATGCCTGATAGGCGACCGATTTTTATTCCATTTTTTTCCTTCATTTCGGGACTTCCCTGCAAGAAAATCATTTTTCCATTTACAAAAGCTGTATTACCCGTTTCATGAATATAACTAAGCAAGGCATTCCTTGCCGCAAGTATATGTTCGGGCATAGAATCTGCTGTTAGCGGGATATACTTAACTCCAGATGTTGTACCCGAGGTTTTTGCCATATAAATTGGTTTACCCGGCCATAGAACGTCTTTTTCTCCATCTAGAATGCGTTCTATATAAGTGCGTAATCCTTCGTAATCCTGTATTGGCACTCGCTTTTTAAAATCTTCATACGTATGAATAGCGGCGAAATCATGATCGCGGCCAAAAGCGGTATTTTTACTTGCCTCTACCAAGCTCTTCCGAACATGCTCTTGTGTCTCTACTGCGTTATATTTCCACTTACTAATTTTCTTTGCCACGAAAGCAGCAAAGGGTTTGCTTAATGCAGCTTTTAATCCCATACGCTTGTTAACGGTTGATGTTTGCTTCCACTCAAATAATATTTTTAATAAAAGTCGGGTCTTCTTCTCCTTTATATTCTTTCATCATTTGCCTGTACGCCAAAGCGATGGCAACGCTTGATAAAGGAACTACCAGAAACGAATTCACGAGGCTAAGTACCGCAGAAAGCATTGGAAATGCCCGATAATTAAAATATATAGATAGTAGATGCAAAATGGTTAAAAAAGTTAGCAAAAGCAATAATTTCAGAAAATTGCCTCGAGTGATAGCTAAGCTTAGACGGATTGCTTTTAATGGCTTTTCATTTCGATCGATGATAAAAAAGGGATAAAAAGCCACACGCATCATAAAACTAATAAGAAATACTACTGATAAAAAGGCAAATATATCAACGGCCCGTTCTGTACTTCTATAAATATAAATAATTGGTAATATCAATATTGCCAATGCGGCAAAGGCAATCAATATGATTACAAGCAAGCTTAACATTGCAATAAAAAAATAACTGATTTCTTTGGTTGTTGGTAGGGTATCTTGAAGGGATACATTTTCCTTCTCGTCGTCTATTACGTGAAAAATATACTTGAATAGTGTTAGTTGAATTCCAAAATATAGAATAACAAATATGATTGCCATAAATGAACTCAATATACGGCTCACATCTCTAAAATAGAAGGCTAAAATACCTGATGCGTTAGATGTTATAAAAAGTAAAAGACAAAGGCCAGCGATAGAAAAATAATGCTTCTTTAACACATCCCAAGCTTGGTTAATTACATCGTTTACGGCAAAAGTACTGTCTTTTAGAAATTGAATCATGCTTTTATCTATATTAGTACAAACCTAATACAAAATTTTTTTATTACCCTAATTTCCTCCACTATTTAAATAAAAACCAAAAAATAAATTCCAATCATCAAACACAAAAAAACGCATAATATCAATCCAATTGCCTGAATAGATATTATGCGTTAATATATCCTAAAGCTAGCTATACCTTGATAGGTTTGTTATTCGAGGGGGTGTGCTTCCTTCCCTAAAAATCGCTTAATTTCACAAGTTCCTGTAGCCCCTCTATATAAAAGTGCGCTACCGATTGCCACTTGTCCCAAGGCTAACAATGGCTTCTTAAATAATTCGCGTACGCCTTTATAAATCATATACGTCCCAGCACCTATAGATATCACACGTTCAGAAAAATCGATATTAGGTACACATTCATCGTCCACTATAAGGTATTCGTTATTTCCAACATTTGCCATGATAAAATAATTAAAGTTTTATCATATAACAAAAATTCAGTGATTAGGTTTTAATATAGTTAAGTTGTTGAATTGTTGAGTTGTTAAATAATTGAATCGTTGAATTGTTGAGTTTACTGCTATTACAACTATACTACTATCACTACTTCACTACTATACTACTTCACTACTATTACAACTATACTACTTCACTACTCAACAAAATTAAACTTAGTTTATCTATATAGGTATCGATAAATTGGGCATAAAGTCTTCATCGTGCAAATGGCTTATCTGCGTAGATTTCTCGTAATTAGTAGATTTCTTCGAGAAAAAATCGTGTTGTGTGGTTTCTAAGTTTAAACCATTCAATACAATCGGATTAACTTCTTTTACCTCGAATAACTCTTCGAAACCTAGATTCATTAGTGCCTTATTTGCATTATATCGTACATACTCCTTAACCTCAGCCGTTAATCCAACATCAGTATAAATCTCCTCTGTATATTTCAATTCATTTTCATATAACAGCATTAATAAATCGACAACCTTTTTCTTTACTTCCTCTTTATTAGGTAACTTTCTATAAATATCCTGCGCTAACATACCAACGAAAACACCATGAATAGATTCATCCGCTACGATTTTTTTAATAATATCGGCACTGGCAACCATCTGCCCCTGCCCTGCCAACCACAGCGGAATAAAAAAGCCACTATAAAAAAGAAAGGATTCAAGTAGTACAGAGGCTGCTAAAGACATAAAAAGTTCTTCATTACTTACCTTTTTCTTATCAAGCGATCGGTAATATTGATCAATAGTAGCCGCTTTAAATTGCAGGTATTTATTTTCCTGTACCCATTCAAACAGCTCATTGATTTCGGGTGTACTGGCTACCGTTGTGAAGATAGTTGAATATGATTTTGCATGGATTGCCTCCATCATACACATATAAGAAAGCACGGCCTTACTCTGCAGTCCATCGATGTGATCCAATAATTTAGGCATTCCGGTATGGCTTTGTAAAGTGTCTAACAAGGTCAGGCCTCCAAGTGCTTTTTTATAGGTTTCTTGCATTTCAGGGGCAAGTTTCTTCCATACATCGATATCTTTAGAAGGAATATACTCCGTATCTATCCAGAACTGCTTAATATTCTGCTCCCAGAACATCCCTACATAGTCATTCTCTGGTGTATTCCAATTTACCGCTTTATATTGATTCATTGTTTTTTATTTAGATATAAGACATAAGTATCAAGACATAAGACCTATAAGCGCAGCATTCAAAATGGAAACAGAACGCTTCTAGGAATATCTTGATACTCGCTACCTGCTACTTAATACTTGATACTAAAAACTAAACCGAACAAGAGATACATTCGTCTATAGACGCTTTTCTAGTACGGGTATAATATAGCGATTTTAGCCCCATTTTATGGCCGTAGATATAATACTTCGCCAAATCGCGGGTAGTATCCTTTGAGTTGGTATGCAAAATGGTAGATATACCTTGATCTACGTGACGTTGAATAACGGAGATCAAGCGTAACACATTATTTTGATCCATGTCATAGGCTGATTTATAGAAGAAATAATTATCATTATTAAGATATGGCATTGGATAATAGGTTGTACTATCGCCATATTCGCGCACCTCAATGGTATCCACTACAGGCATAACAGAAGCAGTAGCATTCATGATATAAGAAGTAGACTGATTAGGTGCTATGGCCATGCGGTAAGCGTGATACAAACCATTCTCCTTTACTTGCTCTTTTAATTGCTCCCATGCTGCACGGTCGGGAATAGCTATTCCTTCAAAAAGCTCCTTTACTTTATCGGTAGCGGGATTAAAATCGTTATGGAGATATTTATCAAAATATACGCCACTTGCATAATCGCTATCCTCAAAACCTTTAAATGTTACTCCGCGCTCTTTAGCAATTTCCATAGAGCATTCTATGGAGTAAAAGTTTACTATCATGAAGAAAACATTGCAAAAATCCAATGCTTCTTTACTTTCGTAGGTAATAAAATTTTTAGCAAGATAGCCATGTAGGTTCATGGCTCCCAAGCCCACACTATGCAATTCTTTATTGGCCTTCTGAATGGTAGGCACCATTTTAATATCGGTCATATCGGAAACCACAGTAAGCGATCGCATAGCGGTTTTTACTACTTCCTTAATCCTCCGATTATCCATGGTAGTTGCAATATTCAACGAGCCTAAGTTACAGGAAATGCCATATCGAATAGTATCTTCCTCGTGATAAGCATTTATAGCCGATACTTCGGATAATTGCATAATTTCTGTACAAAGATTAGAAAACTTAACCGACCCGATACCGTTTAATGCATGTCCTCTATTCGCATTATCTTTAAAAAATAAATAAGGATAACCACTTTCTTTTTGTGTTTGGGCAACTTTAATAAGCAAGTGACGTGCATTAATTTTACGTTTCTTTACTTTTGCATTGCTCACGAGTTCATCATACATAGCCGTCATATCCATTTCATCCAGGTACTGTCCATATTCCAAAAATACAGTATGCGGATAGAACAGATAACAAACCTCATCTTTCTCTGCTATCTGCATGAATTTATCTGGAATAATTACACCAATAGACAATGATTTTATGCGGAGTTTTTCGTCTACATTGATTTTTTTGCAATCTAAAAATTCTTCTATATCACTATGGAAAATATTTAAATATACCGCACCAGCTCCCGGTCTTTGCCCCAGCTGATTGGCATAAGAAAATGTATCTTCCATAATTTTCATTACGGGAAGTACGCCACTGGAACGCCCTTCCACTCCTTTAATAGATTCTCCTCTCGCCCTAACTTTAGAAATATTAAAGGAAACACCGCCTCCAATAGAGGAAAGCTTCATTGCTTCATCAATAGCATAACTGATACCACTTAAATTATCGCCAATTTCATCCAAGAAGCAAGACACGAGTTCACCCGAGCGCAATTTTCCTGCATTCAAAAATGTAGGAGTTGCGGGTTGGTATTCCTGATTTATTAAGATTTCCGCGTAGGCCAAAGCCTGGTTTAAATCGCCTCCGGCCAAGTAAAGCGATACGCAAACCACCCGATCTTCGTAGCGTTCTAAAAATTTATCACCACTATCATCACGCAGCGCATAACTTTGAAAGAATTTAAAGGCGCTCATGAAAGAGGAGAACCTGAATTTGCGTGCATACACAAATTCATATACCGTTTCCATCTGCTCAAAAGAGTATTGCTCATAAAAATTGACATAGTACTTATTTTCGATTAAGTAATCAATTTTCTCTTTCAAGGTATAAAAAAATACCGTGTTTTTATTTACATAATCCAAGAAATATGATCTTACTGCTTCTTTATCTTTGTAGAGACGAAAGTCATCCTCATCTTTCGTCATTATTTCATTGTTGAGTAAGATCCATTTTTTAGCAATAATGGGATTCTTCGTTGCAGTGGTATCCATGGTATTCATTTATCTTGTTAATAAATTGCTGAACATCAGACATGCTGCCCGAAAGTTCAAACTTAAATAATACAGGTAGATCGTAAATAGCCGATACGATATCGGCTGCTCGCCCATAATTTTGCCCCCAATTTCTATTCCCGCTGGCAGAGACTGATTTGATGAATTCATAATTATGTCTCATGAATTCATCTGTGCTTACGGGAATCTCCCCTCTTCCAGTAGTAAATGTAATTAAATGCCCCGGATGGGCTATTGACAAATCTTCGGAAATACGCTGAATCGGCCAGCCTGTTTGGGCTTTTAATTTATGCACAAATCGATCTACATTACCTGTTTTACTATCGTAATAAATCCAATCTCGCATCATAAATTTTTTTTAAGCCTATTGCATCGTACTTATAGCTTGTAATTCTTCTGGTTTAAATCCTATTATCCGCCTCACTTCTTCATTTTCCTTCGTTACAATAACGGTTGGTACAGAGCGTACTCTAAACTGCATCGCTACTTCAGGGTTCTCGAAAGGATTAATTTTTTCATAGTCTACACCTTTATTATCGAGAAACTCAGACACCATATTGCATGGTGCACAATCATCTTTTTCAAATTTTATAACTCTTATCATAGCCTTTTAATTTTATTATTTAACGAGGTGTATGTACAAAGGTGCACCTTAGTAATTAGATTAGGTGTAAATAATTTTCAACACAAGTGGATTAATCCACATTTGCATTTTCCAAAAAAATTGGTATGGTTTTTAGAAGTGCGTGAAAGGACTGTTAAGCTATTGATTTGTTGAGTTGTTGAGCTATCAGTAACGCGTGAACAGTTAGCAGTAATGCATACATCTAATGTCTAATATCTGAGGTTTAATATCTGATGTCTACACGATCGTAACCTTTACCCCCATGCTTTCCAACTCTTTCAACATATGTGGTGGAATATCTTTATCGGTAATAATCTCATCTATCTCATCAAAACCACAAATTCTGCCAAAGCCTCGTTTACCAAATTTTGTAGAATCGGCCAAAACAATTGTCTTCTGAGATACCTCTATCATTTTACGGTTAAGGTGTGCCTCCAAGCCGTTGGTAGTGGTCAATCCAAAATCAGGATCTATCCCATCCACACCAAGGAATAATTTACTACAGAAGAAATTTTCCAATATTTTTTCGGCATAAGGCCCCGCCACTGAGGTTGAAGTGGACCGCATCATTCCACCCAGTTGCAATATTTCCACATGTTGATGCCTGTTTAATTCAATAGCTACATTCAATGCCGATGTAACCACAGTTAAGTTACCAATTGGATGAATATGCCTAGCCATAGCCAACACCGTTGTTCCAGAAGCTATGATAATAGAATCGTTTGCTTCGACCATTAAAGCTGCCGTTTCGGCTATACGCGCTTTTTCTTCCGACTGCATCTTTTCTTTTTCCACAACAGACCGGTCAATGGTATAAGGATTGTTAAGCGTAGCTCCCCCATGAGTACGGAATAACATCTGCCTTTCTTCCAATAATTTCAAATCCTTCCTAATTGTCACTGTCGATACATCCAGCTCTTTTCCTAAATCGAGGACATTAATACTTCCCTTATCCTGAAGTCTTTTGAGGATAAACTGATGGCGCTCTACGCTATTCATAGTTTGGTATTTGTGATCATTTAATTAAAGTATAAAGTCTGCTCAAGAAATGCTTCAACGGTTACCAAAAGAACAAATTTTTTTGGTTAAAAACAAGGAAGCACTAAAGTTTCATTTAGTTTCGTTAAATTTTCGAAAAATTATTTTTGTTTTCCAAACACTATCATTTACCTTTGTTATATTGCCAATTAGCAAAAAATAAAGAAAAAACTAATCGGTCTGTTTTATTATGCAAGAAGCACCTTATACTAATCATCTATTTAACCGCGAACATAGCACTGAACAACTAGCACAAACACCTATTTGGGACATCGCTATCATTGGTGGTGGCGCTACTGGTTTAGGGACAGCTGTTGATGCTGCATCCAGAGGCTATAAAACTTTATTAGTAGAACAAGCCGATTTTGCAAAAGGAACATCCAGTAGGAGCACCAAGCTTGTACATGGCGGTGTACGATATTTGGCCCAAGGCGACATCAAGCTAGTACTAGATGCGCTTCGCGAGCGCGGCATCCTATTTAAGAATGCCCCGCATTTAGCGCATGGACAACGTTTTGTAATCCCATGTTATAGCTGGTTTGCTAAACTGAAGTTTTTATTGGGATTAAAAATTTACGATTGGATGGCCGGAAAATACCGAATAGGTAAATCTACGCTATTAACTAAAGAAGAAGTACTACAGCATATTCCGGGCATCAAACCCAACCGATTGAAGGGTGGCATAGCTTATTACGATGGTCAATTTGATGACGCCCGTCTCGCCATTAACCTAGCACAAACAGCTACGGAATACGGAGCTACTGTATTAAATTACGCTAAAGTTACCGAGCTAAAAAAGGATGGCCGAGGAAAAATAAACGGCTTTACTGTTCTCGACCAGGAGAATAATGTACCTTACACGATCCAGGCGAAAGCCGTAATTAACGCTACAGGCGTGTTTGTAGATGATATCTTAACACTTGCTCAACCCAACCATAAGCCCATTGTACGTCCAAGTCAAGGTGTTCATATCGTTGTAAATCGCTCTTTTCTTGGCGGCGAAAGCGCTTTAATGATACCCGAAACAAGCGACGGCAGAGTGCTCTTTGGTGTGCCCTGGCATGACCATCTCGTATTGGGAACAACAGACACTCCCCTTAACGAGCATAGTTTAGAACCACGAGCATTAGAGAAAGAAATCAATTTTATTTTGGATACTGCTGCTGAATATTTGGAAAAAAAACCTTCGAGAGCAGATGCTTTAAGTATATTTGCAGGCTTGAGGCCACTAGCGGCACCTAAGGATGGGAAAGAAAGTACAAAAGAAATTTCCCGAGACCATAAACTCATGGTAAGTAATACTGGTTTAATTACCATTACGGGAGGTAAATGGACTACTTATAGAAAAATGGCAGAAGACACCGTAAATCAAGCAATAAAAACCACCAATCTTTCTTATGTACCGTGCAAAACGGTGAACATCCCGATACATGGTGCTACAAGTGTAAGCTCGGATGAGCCATGGAATGTTTATGGAACCGATGCCGATAAAATTAAATCACTTATTAATACCGAAAATAATCTTGGTGAAAAAATCCACCCGCAACACTTGCATATTGGCGCAGAGGTAGTATGGGCCGCTCGACATGAAATGGCTAGAAGCGTGGAAGATATACTCGCCAGAAGAATGCGTATCCTTTTTCTTGACGCTTATGCTGCCATACAAATGGCCCCTAAAGTAGCAGAAATTATGCGACATGAATTAAACAAAGACGAAAGCTGGGCCAAAGAACAAATTATTCAATTTACCGAACTTGCAAAAGGATATTTAGGACATCCATTATCTGCATCCAGTTAAAAAATCATCAAAACTAACATTATTATAGCATAATTATGACTGATAAAAAATACATACTTTCACTTGATCAAGGAACTACTAGTTCACGAGCTATTATCTTTAACCATGAAGGAGAAATCGTTTCAATTGCACAGAAGGAATTCACGCAGATTTATCCCAAATCTGGTTGGGTAGAACATAATCCTCGTGAAATCTGGTCGTCGCAAATCGCAGTAATTGCCGAAGCCTTGGTAAAAGGCGAAATCAAATCGGCAGATATCGCCGCCATTGGCATAACTAATCAACGAGAAACGACTATTGTATGGGACCGCGAAACAGGAAAACCGATTCATAATGCTATTGTATGGCAAGACAGGAGAACAGCCGCCTATTGCGACGAATTAAAGGAACAGGGATATGAACAAAAAATTAGGGAGAAAACAGGTCTTCTGATCGATTCCTATTTTTCGGCAACAAAAATCCGTTGGATCTTAAATAACGTAGAAGGAGCAAAAGAAAGGGCCAAGGAAGGGAAATTACTTTTCGGCACAGTAGATAGTTGGTTAATTTACAATCTTACGGACGGGGAAAAGCACGTTACTGACGTTACCAATGCCTCACGGACCATGTTGTATAATATTTCCGAAATGCAATGGGACAAAGAACTGCTCGACCTCTTTGAAATTCCAGAAAGTATGCTTCCAGCAGTTAAATCTTCCAGTGAAGTATATGGCCAAACAGCAGGGAAAATATTAACCGATCGTATTCCTATTGCCGGGATTGCGGGCGATCAGCAAGCTGCTCTTTTCGGACAGTTATGCACCAAAGAAGGCATGGTAAAAAACACCTATGGTACCGGCTGCTTTATGTTGATGAACATTGGTGATAAACCCATTGTTTCGAAAAATAACTTAGTTACCACAGTAGCTTGGCAGATAGGCGACAAAGTGACCTACGCACTGGAAGGAAGCATATTTATTGCAGGAGCTATTGTACAATGGCTACGCGATGGCCTCGGTATTATAAAATCATCGGAAGAAGTGGAAGCCTTAGCTAAGCAAGTAAAAGATACCGATGGCGTGTATTTAGTACCGGCATTTGCAGGATTAGGCGCGCCACATTGGGATTCTTATGCCCGCGGAACTATTGTAGGATTAACAAGAGGAAGTAATGCCGCCCATATCGCCCGCGCAGCACTAGAAGGAATAGCTTTTCAAACCGTTGACATATTAAAGGCAATGGAAGCAGATGCAGGAAAGGAAATACATGAACTTCGCGTAGATGGCGGGGCAACTAACAATAACCTGCTCATGCAATTTCAGGCAGATATCTTACAAGCAGATGTGGTGCGGCCAAATATTACAGAAATTACCGCCATTGGCGCAGCTTACCTTGCAGGTTTAGCCGTAGGGTATTGGAAAAATTTAGATGATTTAAAAGATCAGTGGCAGATCGATAAAACATTTAATCCCGACACCGAAATGGACATAGCAAACAGGATGCAACATTGGCATAGAGCCGTTGAAGCTGCCAAAGCTTGGGCTAAGCTTGAAGCCGGGGATAATAAGTAAGCAGAAAGCACAAAGCGAAAAGCAGAAAGTGAAGAGTGTTGAACTATGAGTATATAAATGATGAACCTAATAACAAACTATACCGGCACTCATCACTCAACACCCATCACTTATAACTATACATACACTAACAACGAATAACTAACAACTAAAATATGACACCTTTTATTGCAGAACTTTTGGGCACACTAATACTAATCCTTCTAGGCGGGGGCGTCGTGGCTAATGTTTTACTGAAGGGCACAAATGGCAACAATGGCGGGTGGATTGTCATTACAACCGGTTGGGCCTTAGCCGTATTTACAGGAGTAGTAATTGCGGGTCCTTATAGCGGAGCGCATCTCAACCCAGCCGTTACGCTAGCTATGGTTATAACCGGAAGCTTGAGTTATAGCGACGCTTTGTTATACGTATTAGCACAGTTTATAGGAGCCATGAGCGGATCCTTTTTAGTGTGGTTAATGTACAAAGATCATTTCGAGCAAACGGATAACGCTGGTTTAAAACAAGCTGTATTTTGTACATCACCGGCTATCCGCAACCTGCCTATCAACTTGATTGGTGAAATCCTTGGAACTTTTGTGCTTATTTTAGCCGTTTTCTTTTTCACCGATGGCGAAATATCTATTGAACAAACAAAAACCCCTGTTGGCTTAGGTTCTATTGGCGCTATACCAGTTGCCTTCGTTGTTTGGGTAATTGGTCTTTCTTTGGGCGGTACCACCGGCTATGCCATCAATCCAGCACGTGATCTTGGTCCGCGGATAATGCATGCTTTATTACCTATAAAAAATAAGGCTGGATTTAATTTAAGTTATGCATGGGTACCGGTAATTGGCCCATTAATTGGAGCAAGTATCGCTTGTTTCATTTACTTATTACTTTCATAAAGGAAAGCAAACGTAATCGATAAAAACACCCATTATAAAAGAATTATAAGACTTTTTTCTCAAGTCTATCTTATTAATAATTACATAACACGAAATTAATCGTTTTCAAACTTAGTTGCGTTAAAATTGCAGCTCCCATTTCGGTGTTCAAGTATAGCTTTTTATACCGATTAACATCTTAAATGAAACATTATGAATAAATTTGAAAGAAATTTGCTCCGAAAACGAAATCGGAACAAAAGTAAAAAGTCGTTTTCATTGATTCACAAGACTATAACAGTCTTCCTTATCCTCCTCTTAGGTTTAAAATTTGCTTTTGCCCAGAGTACAATTGAGGTACAAGGCCTTATTAAAGAGGCTGGTAGTGGAGAACCTCTACCAGGTGTTTCTATTGTAGCCAACAATAAGACATTGGGTGTATCCGATGGCAATGGAAAATTTTCTGTATCTGCAACGGAAAACACCAAATTGCTTTTTAACTACATTGGATATAAGTCCTATGAGCTATTAGTCAATAAGGCAATGACTGGGGTCATTATCAACTTAGAGTCGGCTAGTACCCAGCTAGAAGATGTTGTAGTGGTTGGATATGGTACACAGAAAAAAGAAAGTCTGACCGGGGCCATTACGACAGTTGAAATGAAGGATAAAGAAGGAGCGCCAACTACTAACATCAGTAATGCTTTATCGGGTGCACCGGGATTATTTGTCAAATTAGGGAATAGCCAGCCAGGAGTAGACCGCTCAGAAATAAAAATCAGAGGTATGGGAACGCTCAACAATAATAATCCTTTGGTACTTGTAAATGGTATTGAATATTCGATGGATGAACTCAATCCAGATGATATAGAGAGTCTAACCGTTTTGAAAGACGCAGCTGCTGCCATCTATGGTTCGAGAGGTGCAAACGGCGTTATTTTAGTTACTACAAAGAAAGGACGTGGCGCTTCGCAGGTCAATTATAATTATTACAACGGTGCGCAAAGTCCAACACGTATGCCCGATGTAGTTTGGGACCCTATTCAATACATGAACCTAAAGAACCAAGCCCTAGCTAATCAGGGGCAGGCCCCTGTCTATTCAAGCGACGAGATTGCCGAATACCAAGCAGGAATGGCAACCGATCCGTATACTTATCCAGCCAACAACTGGTTTGATATTGGGTTAAAAACCGGTAATGTTCAAAAACACAATTTAAGCTTCGGCGGCAGTTCTGATGCCTATCAATATCGCTTAGCCTTAGGATATCTAAAGCGCGATGGTATCATGATTGGGCCTTCTGATAATGAGAATAAATATTCCCTAAGCCTTAATGCTTCTTTAAACGTTAACAAACGATTAAAAGTAGGAGCCTCCATTGATGGTTATTATCGAAACTATGAACAACCGTTTTATGGCAGCAGTTACTTCAGTTATTTGAGCAGAACCTTACCTATACTAACAGACAGGCTTGCGGATGGCCGATATGGAAATTCGTGGTTATCTACCCCAGGACGGAATAATTGGGAAAATCCTCGCATGATTGCCGAAACCGGTTATTCCAAAAAGATTGTTCAACGGTTTTTAGCATCAGTTTATGGAGAATATAAATTACCTTGGGACATTACCTATAATATCCGATTTGGTGTGGACAAGTACGATGGCTTGCTTTCGCAATTCTCACCACTAGTACAGAGTTTTAATCCAAAAACGCTGAAGCCAACAAATTGGAACAGTCCAGCTACCGCGCCACGGTCCAACAAAACTGATGATAACAATCTAAATACACATTTCTACAATACCCTCGACTGGAAGAAGCAATTCGCCAACAAACATAATGTTGCAGTCATGCTGGGGTCTGCCTATGATTATTATGGAACTGGAATATTTAGTGCGGAAATGACTGGGTACCTAGATGGAACACTAACAGCACTTGATGCTGGCAGCAATCGTAACGCGATATCCGGACAAACAACGGAAGATGTCTTAATTTCGTATTTCGGCCGAGCTAACTATGATTACGATGAAAAATACTTATTTGAAGCCACCTTCCGTTACGATGGTTCGTCAAGATTTGCACGCAATAAGCGATGGGGCTTCTTTCCTTCTGTTTCCGCTGGATGGCGTATCGATAAGGAAGATTTCTTTGAATCGAATCTCTTTGACATGTTAAAGCTTCGGGCATCCGTAGGTCAATTAGGAAATCAGGCCGTTGATCTCTATAGTTATGAAAAGAGCGTCGAATTAGGCCAAAATTATAGCTTTGGTGGAACAAATGGCTTGCTGGCGCCTGGCGCAGCAATTCTGGCTTATTCCGACCCAAATACTACTTGGGAAACCACCACCACCTATAATGGTGGTGTAGATATGGCTCTCTTAAAGAACAGGCTCAATCTGACAGTTGACGTCTATAAAAAACGCACAACCGATATCCTACGAACAGTCAATTTCCCTTCGCAAATTGGCTTAACTGGTCCGAAAAGAAACGTAGGTACCGTTGACAATACCGGATTTGAACTCTCTGGCCAATATCAGGATAAGGTTGGAGAGGTTGGCTTTGGCATTAATGGCAACATCTCCTACAATAAGAATAAGGTGATTGATTTAGACGGACAAATTTTATATGGTTTTGATACCAACCTATCTACAATTACAAAAGAAGGTCTTCCTATAAGTTCACATTATTTACTACAAGCCGATGGCTATTTCCAAAGTCAGGAGGAAATAGATAATTCTGCTTATCAAAGCAATGCAACAAAACCCGGCTATATTAAGTATAAAGATATCAATGGCGATAATATCATTAATGGTGACGATCGTGTCGTTATTGATGAATCATCCGCTATTCCAAAATATACCTACGGTTTCGGTTTCAATGTAGACTACAAAGGCCTATCGCTACGCGCATCTTTTCAGGGCATTGGCGGCATACGCCTCTATCCTGTAGGTAATTTGGCTTATCCATTTAATAATGGGGCCGGCATTACCAAGGAATGGGTGGGCAACACCTGGACACCGGAAAATCCGAATGCTAAACTACCTATCATAACGGAAAGCACTGGAGGGAATGACAATTTCCAACAATCGGATTTTTGGTTGAAAAGTGGGTCATATCTACGGCTAAAAAATGTGCAGTTAGCCTATTTGTTACCTCAAGAATGGACATCAAAGATCGGTTTGTCTAAAGTGAGCGTCTTCGTTAACGCCGAAAACTTCCTCACTTTTTCCAAGTATAAGGACTTCGATCCGGAGACCATCAGTAACTACAATTCATTGTACCATTATCCGATGCTCAAAACCATCAGTGGAGGTGTAAATGTTACGTTTTAAATTTAATGGAGAGAATTATCATGAATCATAATAAATATATCGCTATCGCGCTATTCGCTAGCACTATTTTAGGAGCGTGTAACCCCGATTTGTTAGACCGCGACCCCGACTATAAATATACTGAAAGCACCTTTTGGCAAACGGAAGAAACAGCTAATGCCGCATTAACTGGCGTTTATGCAGAACTCACCTATAAGGGGCTTTTTGGAGGAGAAGCCACTCCGTTATGGGAAGAAGGAGCTACACCAAATGTGTATTGCTATAGCGGTGGGACTCAAGGATTTGACCTTATTGGCAGAAGCCAGCAGTCGGCCAGCACCGAGGGCGTTATTGCCGATCGATGGAAACAATGTTATGAAGGAATAGGTCGGGCCAATACACTTTTTGCACGCATCGGCGATGTTGGATTGGACGAAGAAAAACAAAGTGTAATGGTAGGCGAAGCTTATTTTCTGCGCGCTTTATTTTACTTTGAGCTGGCTACTTACTATGGTGGCGTGCCACTTATATTAGAAGCGCCAGATCCGGACACCCAAATTTCTTTACCGAGAAACACGCGAGAGGAAGTCATTCAGCAAGTACTCGCTGATTTAGAAACCGCCGCAGATCGTTTACCGGTAAAACAAACAGGGGTAAATGTTGGAAGAGCAACGAAGGGAGCCGCCTTAGCTTTAAAAGCCCGCGTACTGCTTTATGAAGCTAGCCCACTACTCAATGAAACCAATAGCACCGAAAAATGGCAGGCTACAGCAGATGCTGCAAAGGCAGTCATCGATTTAGCAGCCGAAGCCGGCTATGATTTGTTTGCCGATTACCGGGGCTTATTTCTTCCCGAAAATGAAAACAACCAAGAAGTCATTTTTGATGTGCAATATATCTTTCCGGATGTTACCCATTCGTTCGATCTTATCGATGCGCAGTACAATACCAATGCGCCACTGCAAGATTTGATCGATGCTTATGAAATGAAAAACGGATTAGCCATAACCGATCCGGCATCGGGTTATAATTCAGAAAAGCCTTACGAAAATAGAGATCCACGTCTTGAGGCGACCGTTGTTTACCCCGGTGCGCTCTATAAAGGTGAACCAGCCTCGGCGACTTATTATAAACAAACGGGATATGCAATGAAAAAATATTCCATCTATGATAAAGAGGTGCCACCTGCCGACAAGAAGGATTTAAAAGGTGGGCAATCTGAAACAAATTTTATCATTTTACGCTATGCGGATATCCTCATGACGTACGCAGAAGGCTTAAATGAGATAGACCCTGGAAACCCAGCAATACTGGAAAGCTTAAACAAAATTCGCAAACGGGTTGATATGCCCGAAATTGCAGCGGGTAAGAGTCAGACAGAAATGCGGGAAATCATCCGTCAAGAACGCCGCATAGAGTTTGTGGGTGAAGCACTTTATTACAATGACATCAGACGTTGGAAAACGGCCGAAACAGTGATGAATGCGCCTATTAAGACTTGGAAAAATAGTGTTATTGAAACACGGAAATTTAATAAGGCACGCGATTATTGGTGGCCAATA
>Ga0182736_1000913_pt1 | contig 35296 bp, 31 predicted proteins | sample eDN5th30CKraftBY_FD_128882 | JGI IMG/M metagenome (GOLD analysis project Ga0182736, IMG submission 128882) | Enriched backyard soil microbial communities from Emeryville, California, USA - eDNA 5th pass 30_C Kraft BY (version 2) (version 2) | ecosystem: Environmental > Terrestrial > Soil >...
GGTGGGGTGCGGGGGTTGGGTGCGTTGGGGTGTCGTGGCGACGTGCGAGCGCACGCGGCTCGGGTGGGGTGCGGGGGTTGCGTGCGTTGGGGTGTCGTGGCGACGTGCGAGCGCACGCGGCTCGGGTGGGGTGCGGGGGTTGCGTGCGTTGCGGTGTCGTGGCGACGTGCGAGCGCACGCGGCTTGGCCCGCCTCGCGGGGACGGGGCGCCGGTAGGGTCCCGGCCATGAGCATCTACGACCACCCTGTCACGGCCCTCGACGGCTCCGCCGCCGACCTCCACGACTACGAGGGCAAGGCCGCCGTCATCGTGAACGTCGCCTCGAAGTGCGGGCTCACGCCGCAGTACGAGGGGCTCGAGCAGCTCCAGAAGACGTACGGCGAGCAGGGCTTCACCGTGCTCGGCTTCCCGTGCAACCAGTTCCTCGGGCAGGAGCCGGGCACGAGCGAGGAGATCGCCACGTTCTGCTCCACCACCTACGGCGTTACCTTTCCGATGTTCGAGAAGATCGACGTCAACGGCGACGACCAGCACCCGCTCTACGCCGAGCTGACCCAGATCGAAGATGCCGACGGCGCCGCCGGCGACGTGCAGTGGAACTTCGAGAAGTTCCTCGTCGCTCCCGACGGTTCGGTCACCCGCTTCCGCCCGGGCGTCGAGCCGCAGGACCCGGCCATCGTGTCCGCCATCGAGGCCAACCTCGCCGGCTGATGCCCCGGATCGTCGCCTGGTCCGAGGCGGACGGACCGGTGGCGGCCCACGCCGCCCGCCTCCGTGCCGAGCACGCCGGCGAGGTGGTCGACGTGCAGGAGGGAGCGCTGTCGGGCGCGCTGGCTGAGGCCGGCGCCACGATCGGCCGCCGCTCGCTGCTCATGGAGCTGGCGCCCCTCCCGGCATCGCTCGATGCCGGTCCCTTCGCGGGTGAGGTCGGACCGATGCGGCTCGAGTCCGAGCGCTACGCAGGGCCGATGCTGCGGGCGTTCCCGCCCGACCATCCCGACTACGACCCCGCCATCCACGACCTCCGCAGCGCCGAGCGCGCGCTGGCGTCGTACTTCACCGGCAACGTCATCGGTCCGTTCCTCGCGGTGTCGTCGGAGGCGGTCGACGCCGACGGCCAGGTGGTCGGGGGCCTGGTCGTGAACCGCATGCCCGAGCACGACGAGTCGCCCGGCGGCCCGTGGGTCACCGACGTGTTCGTTGAGCCCGACGCCCAGGGCACCGGCGTCGGGCGGGCCCTGTTCGCCCGCACCGTCGCCGAGCTGCGGGCCGCGGGCGAACCCACGCTCCGCCTGGCCGTCCAGATCGACAACCCGGCCCAGCACCTCTACCACCGCCTCGGCTTCACCGAGCGCTCCGCCTGGTCCCGCATCACGCTCTGATGGATCCGTCGCCGACGGAGAAGCACCCGTTTCGTGGTGGCGGCGTCGTGGCGGGCGCCGTCGTCCTCTGGGTCGTGGTCGCGGTCGTCGCCGGGGCCGCAGTCGTTGGCGCAGCGCAGCCTGACCGGAGCGGCACGACCCTGCCTGCCGCTGTGCCGGCGGTTGCTCTGGCGGCCCTGTCCGTGTGCACGGTCTGGGTCATCCGCTCCCTGCGCACCGCCGCCGTTGCGACCGATCGCTACCTCGTGCTGCGCGGCGTGTTTCGGAGCCGACGCGTGCCCTGGAGCCAGATCGAGGGCGTACACCGAGCCTCGCGCTCGTACGGGGCCAATCGCTGGCTGGCCCTGGAGGTGCTGACGCCGGCCGGGGCGATCCGGTGCTCCGGCCTGTCCGCGCCGGTGCAGGAACACGGCAAGGTGGACGATCTGGTGGCGTGGATCGAGTTGCAACGCGCAGGGTTCGAGCAGAGGGATCGCGGTTTCGAAGGGCCTGGCCAGTAACCTGGTGCGAGCGGGTCAGACGCCCATCTGCTTGTCGGGCGGATCCGCGGGTCACCTCGCAACGCGTTCGTCTCACCTGATTCGAGAGCCGGAGGACGACCCTCCCCTCATCGAAGAAGACACCGGAGACAACCTGATGACCACCTCGTTCGACGCCCTCGGCGTCGCCCCTGACCTTGCCGGCGCGCTCGCTGCGCAGGGCAAGACCCACGCCTTCGCCATCCAGGAGCTGACGCTCGCCGACGCTCTCGCCGGGCGAGACGTGTGCGGCAAGGCCAAGACCGGCTCGGGCAAGACCCTCGCGTTCGGCCTGCCCGTGCTCCAGACGGTGAAGGCCGCGGAGCCGAGCCGGCCCCGAGCCATCATCCTCGTGCCCACCCGGGAGCTCGCCACCCAGGTCAAGGAGGAGCTCGCTCCCATCGGCGCCGTGCGCGACATCACGGTCGCGGCCATCTACGGCGGCGCCGACATCGAGAAGCAGATCAAGAAGCTCAAGGCGGGCGTCGAGGTCATCGCGGCCACGCCCGGCCGCATGATCGACCTCATCGACCGCAAGGAGCTCGACCTCACCGACGTCAGCATCGTCACGCTCGACGAGGCCGACCGCATGGCCGACATGGGCTTCATGCCGCAGGTCGAGTGGATCCTCCGCCACATCCCCGGCGACCACCAGACGCTGCTGTTCTCGGCCACGCTCGACGGCGTCGTGCAGGGCCTGATCGACCGCTACCAGACCGACCCGGTCCGCCACGAGGTCGTGTCCGAGGGCGTCACCGTCGCCCAGATGACCCAGCGCTTCCTGCGGGTCCACCAGATGGACAAGGTCAAGGTCGCCGCGGCCATCTCGCGCAGCGGTCAGAAGACCCTCATGTTCACCCGCACCAAGCGCATGGCCGACAAGCTCGTCGAGCAGCTCAACGAGCAGGGTGTGAAGGCCGCTGCCATCCACGGCGACCTCCGCCAGAGCCAGCGCGAGAAGTCGCTCGCCGACTTCACCGCCGGGAAGCTCAACGTGTTGGTGGCCACCGACGTCGCCGCCCGCGGCATCCACGTCGACGACATCGACATCGTGATCCACTTCGATCCGCCGGAGGACCACAAGGCGTACCTCCACCGCTCGGGCCGCACCGCCCGCGCCGGCCAGGGCGGCCTGGTCGTGACCCTGCTGCTCTGGGACCAGGAGCTCGAGGTCAAGCGCCTCCAGAAGCGCCTCGGCGAGAACCAGCCGATGCCCGAGGTGTTCTCGAACAACCCGATCCTCGCCGACCTCACCAACTGGGTCCCGGTCGACAAGGTCTGATCCCCGGATCGGCGGCGGAGCGGGGGCGGATCCGATGCGGTGGACACGACGAGCTGGACGGGCGTTCGCCGTGCCGGCCGTGCTCGCCGTCGCGGTCGCGTCGTGCAGCAGCGGCGACGGCGGGGGAGCGGTTCCGACGTCGACGACCAAGCCAGCGGCGGCGGTGGCGCCGCCGACCGGCGTGCTGGTCCCGGGCGGGTCGATCACGCTCGGCTCCGCGGATGCCGACGTCGATGCCTCGTTCGAGGACGGCGCGTTCCGGTTCGCCAGCCGCTTCGACGACCGCCAGCTCGATGTCGCGTCCGACGAGGGCACCTTCCTCTCCGCGGAGGGCATCCCGCTCCGCTGCGGCGACCTGGCCCACGGGCCGGACGAGCCCACGCTGAAGGAGCGCACGAAGATCACGGGGCCGCGCTCCCAGCTCGTGGTGGAGGACGGCGACGGTGCCGAGGTCACCATCACTGCGGTCAGCCCGGCCGCGCAGGAGGTCAACCCGAAGGCCCTGACCGGGATCCCCTCGGGCGAGCTCCTCTCGTCCGTGCTGGTGAGCCCGGAGCTGGCGCTGCGGCTGGCCGACCAGCCCGCCGACGACCCGCTCACGGTCGTCCGGTGGCAGCACGCGTTCGACGTCGGCCTCACGGTCGAGGCCGAGCTCGCCGGCTCGCTGTCGCGGGAGCTGTCCTACCGGTTCGCGTTCGACGGCCCCGGCGAGCAGGGCGTCTCCACCAACCTGCTCGGCATCCCGTGCAACGAGCGCAGCTCCGCCACCCGCGCCACGCCGACCGCGAGCTACCAGCTGGTGCTGCTCGTGGGCGGGTCCACGCTGCGGGTCGACGGCGAGGACCAGACGGACACCGTCGCCGATCCGGCGATGCAGGGGTCGTGGGCGGTCGCCCAGGTCACGGCCGAGGCCGGCACCGCCAAGGTCGAGGTCCTCGACCGGGACGGCACGCGCACCGACCACTGGACCCTCACGTACCACCCGCCCGGCGACCTCTGACCGCTCGGCCGGAGGGCGGGGATCGTCAGGGGCTCCCTCGGGCGACCGCTCCTCGTGCCCCCTCCCTCGGTGGCCGGTAGCGTCGGCGCCACCTTGCGGGAGGTGGCGTTGGTGGGCCTGTTCAAGAACCTGAAGGCGATGACGGAGGCGGTCGCTGCTGGCGCCCGCGGCGAGGGACCCTCGGCGGAAGCCCTCGCATCGCTCACACCGGAGCAGCGGGCGGCGTACGACGCCCAGCTCGCCGCCCAGGCAGCGGCGTACGAGGAGGCGGCCGCCGCCCGGACCGCGCTCGAGGACTCCCGTCCGCTCGCCGGGCCGGCGGGGGCGTGGGCCTACGGGTCCGCCGGGGGGCCGACCGCGGAGGAGCTCGCCCGGATGAGCGCGGCGGAGCAGCTGGAGCAGACGATGGCGGCGTCGAAGGCACAGTTCCGCGACCTGCTCCGCAACCCGCTCGGCGGTGCGCCGCCTCCGCCTCCGCCGCCCGTGCCGGGCGCGTCCTCGGACCGCGCCACCCAGGCGGCGGCCGAGCGGGCGATGCGCGACGCCGCCCGGGCGCCGTACCGCGCCACGACCACCGGACCGGTCTCGTTCACCCGGCTCGCCACCCGGGGCGAGTCCCAGGTCGAGGAGGTGGGCGCCTACCTCGGCTCGAGCGGCCTCGCCGGCCGGCCGGACCTGGTCTTCGGCGCGTACCGGGTGCCCGACGTGATCGGACTCGGCACGATCGCTCAGGGCAGCAAGGTCGTGGAGTGGGACGTCGTCCACGGCGCGGCCGATGCCCTGCCGCCCGCTCCGGCGGCCGTCTCGACGCGGTTCGACGGCGAGGACACCTGGGTCGCCCGGTCGATCGGGGAGCCCTCGGTGCTCGACGAGGAGCTCGCCATCGCCTTCCTCGGGACGGCCGGGGTCGGCCCGGACCGGTGCCTCGGGATCGCCCGGTCGCTGGAGGTGCGGTCCCGGGGCGGCGACGAGACGGGTGGGTCGAGGACGGTGGTGCGGGTCACCGGCATGGAGGTCCTGCACCCGGCCGACGTGCCGGGCCCGCAAGCACTCGAGCACCTCGATGGGCTCCGGCCGCTGGACCTGCCGCTGGCCGGTCCGCCCGGTGTCCGGTTCGAGGTCCTGAACTGGTCGGCGGTCGCGTCGGTCGTGCACCCCGCCGGGCACAAGGCGGTGCCGGTGCCGTCCCCGTTCCCGTACCTCCCGAGCACGCCACAGGAGCTGCTCGGCGCCTACCTCGAGGTGGTCGGCATCCACCCGGCGCACTGCTACTCGGTCGCCGTCACCGAGGACAGCGCCCGCACCGTCGACGGCACCGGGACCAAGGCGGGCGTCGGCTTCACCACGAACGTCGGCGAGGAGCAGCCGTGCGCCGACGGCACGATGCGGCGGCGGCTCACGGGCGGGTCGGTCGTGGTCATCGCGTACCTCGATGCCGAGGCCTACGCCGAGGGGCGGGAGCGCTGGGCGGCGTACGAGCGGGACGTGCTCCAGACGCGGCTCCACCGGGGGACCGGCGCGCGGCGGCCGGTCGAGGCCCCGCTGTTCGACGACCTGCCCGGCGGCATCCGGACCCTGGTGAAGGTGGTCGACCGCGTCGACACGATCCTCGACGGCGGCGGCCCCCTGGACGGCCTCCCGCCGCACCGCTACTGCTGGCCGCCCCGAGACGCCCGCTGACGCAGCGTCTCCTCGGTCCGCAGGCGGCCTGCGGGTTGGCAGGGATCGTCAGGGAGTTGTCCTTGTGCCGCGGCCCGGTCGGCTGCACGCTGATACCCCCAGGGGGTATCCATTCTCCCGTGAACCGAGGAGCCCACCGTGCACCGCATCGCCACCATCGCCGCCCCTGTCGTCCTCGCCGGAACCCTCGCCCTCGCCGGGTGCGGCTCCGCCGGGTCGAGCCGAGCCGAGTCCCGGCCCCAGCGGACCGCATCGACGACGACCTCGGCACCGCCCGTCCGGCCCGACGGGCCCGTCGATGCCCTCGTGCCCGTCGGTGCCGACGGCGAGCGGATGCACCTCACCTGCACCGGTGCGGGGGACGAGACGATCGTCCTCGTCTCGGGCTTCGGCGACGACGGGTCGAGCTGGGACCTGGTGGCCCCGGAACTGGCCGAGGAGGCCCGGGTCTGCATCCCGGTGCGCTTCGGCCTGGGAACCAGCGATGCCCCGCCCCGCGTGCAGACCTTCGCCACCGAGGCCGAGGACCTGCACCACCTGCTCGCCGCCGCCGGCGAGCCCGGTCCGTACATCGTGGCGGGCCACTCGTTCGGCGGCGCTGAGGCCGTGGCGTTCGCCGCTGCGCACCCCGAGGACGTGACCGGGCTGCTGCTGCTCGATGCCAGCCCCACCACCTGGCCCGAGGCTGCGTGCGCGGTCCCGGACGACGGCTCGGAGGCGGCCGGCTCGTTCCAGGCGGCCTGCGCGTCGTTCTCCGACCCGGCCGCGAACCCCGAGCGCCTCGATGGGCCGGCGGCGTTCGACGAGGTGGCCCAGGTCCGCTCGCTGGGCGACGTGCCGATGGCCGTGCTGACCCGGGCCGACGTCGTCTATCCCGGCCTCGCCCCGGCATCCGAGCAGGCCCTGGCGGAGACGTGGCAGGCCGGCCAGGAGCACTGGGCGTCGCTGTCGTCGGCGGCGGAGGTGGTCCCGGTCGAGCGCACCGGGCACGGCATCCAGCTCGAGCAGCCCGGCGTCGTCGTGGACCAGGTTCGGGCGCTCCTCGACTGACCGTCAGCGGCGGACCGTCAGCGGCGGACCCGGTACCGGAGGCCGACGACGCCGTTGTCGAACGATCGGGTCGACAGCAGCTCGAGGTCGACCTGGCGCTCATCCTGGGCGAACATCGGGCGGCCGCCGCCGACGAGGACCGGGAAGGTCCGGATGTAGTACTCGTCGATGAGGCCGAGCCCGGCGACCTGGGCGGCGAGGTCGGCGCCGGCGATGGCGATGTCGCCCGGGGCATCGTCGTGGCGCAGGCGGTCGAGCTCCTCCGCCAGGGTCCCGGTGGCGAGGTCGTGGTTCCCCTCGACCTCGGTGAGGGACCGGGAGAACACCAGCTTGGGCAGCGCGTTCCAGAGGCTCCGCCATTCGAGCTGGTCCTCGTCGAGCGTGGCCGGGTCCACAGTCTCCCAGTAGCGCATGGCTTCGTAGATCCGCCGGCCCAGGAGGTGGATGCCGACCTGGCGGACCTCGTCGATCGACGACCGGAACAGCTCCTGGCTGGGCCCGGTCCACTGGAACCCGCCGTCGGGCCCGACGATGTACCCGTCGAGCGACATCCCCATCGAGTAGGTCACCTTGCGCATGCGTCGCCTCCTGGCCGTCTGACCTGCACCGTAGGGGCCGGGCAGGTGGGGATGGGGCGGTGGATCCCGCCCGGTGTCCGGTGGAGACGGCCGCCCGCCGCCGAACTCATCGGTCGATGCGGCATCGGCATCGATCCGGCGTTCACGCCACGCTGACGGTGCTCGGCCCGGAACGGTTGTGGCGGTGGCCGATCGGTGGCGTAGGGTGACCGGGTCATCACGAGCGGCCTGAGCGATCGGGTCCGGCAACCTGGGAAGGACACCCAAGGTGCCTCTCGCCTCGGCGGGGATGTGGCCGGTTCTCCGGCAACGAAGTGTCCGGGCTCCGGCCCGTCGCTGGCACCTGGTGACCAACCCGCCAACGCAGCGAGGAGGTCGGTCATGGAAGAAGCAGCGGGACACTGGTCCGATGCCGCCTCGCTCGCGGTGCCGCCGTGGATCCAGCCCCACTCCAGCACCGTGCCCGCCACGGGTGCCTGGAAGCCGAGCGACCCGCTGGGCCAGCGCCAGTTCATGCGGATGGCGGTGGATCGGGCGTTCGTGCTCGAGGGCGGCGGGCTGCTCAACGACATCACCATCTGCTTCGAGACCTGGGGGCAGCTGGCCGACGACGGGTCCAACGCCATCCTCGTGTGCCACGCCCTCACCGGTGATTCCCATGCAGCCGGCCCCGCCGGCGACGGCCACCCCACGCCGGGCTGGTGGGACGACCTGATCGGCCCGGGCCGCTACCTCGACACGGACCGCTGGTTCGTCGTGTGCGTCAACGTCCTCGGCGGCTGCCAGGGGTCGGCCGGTCCGGCGTCGCCGATGCCGGACCGCCGAGGCTGCTACGGCCCGAACTTCCCGGTGGTGTCGATCCGCGACATGGTCCGCACCCAGGCCCGGGTCGCCGACGCCCTGGGCATCGCCAGGTGGCACGCGGTGATCGGCGGTTCGATGGGCGGGATGCAGGCGCTGGAGTGGGGCGTCATGTACCCCGAGCGGGTCGGGCGGCTCGTCGCCATCGCCACCACCACCGCTGCGTCCGCCCAGCAGATCGCCTGGTGGAGCACGGGGCGCCGGGCCATCGCCCTCGACCCGAAGTGGCGCGACGGCCACTACTACGACGCGGCGCCCGGTGACGGCCCCCATGCCGGCCTGGCGCTGGCTCGCCAGATCTCGCAGGTCACGTTCCGCAGCGACGACGTCTTCACCGACAAGTTCGGCCGGGTGCCGGTGGAGCCGCTGGCCGGCGGCTTCGAGATGTGGCAGCGGTTCGAGGTCGAGCGGTACCTCGACTACCACGGCATCAAGCTGGCCCGGCGCTTCGACGCCAACTCGTACCTGCTGCTGACCAAGGCCATGGACCTGCACGACATCGGCCGGGGGAGGGGCAGCCTCGAGGCGGCCCTCAAGCGGATCCAGGCGCCCGTCCTGTCGATGGGCATCACCTCCGACATCCTCTACCCGGAGTACCAGTCGGTGGACCTCGTGGCCGGCGTCGAGGCGGTCGGCGGCCGGGCCACCTACCACCAGATCGACAGCCCCCACGGGCACGACGCCTTCCTCATCGATCACGACCAGGTCGCTGCCGCCCTGGTCCCGTTCCTGGAGACACCCACCTCGTGACCACCGAACCCACCTCCGAGCCCGCGGCGGGCCTCCACCCCGAGACCGTCGCCATCCGGTCGGGCCGCGTCGGCGACGCCACGTCGCTCGCGCCGGTCCTGTGGCCCACGTCGACCTTCGTGTCGCCCACCGTCGACGACGCCCGCCGCTTCGCCACCTCGGTGGGCGCCGACCGCTTCTACTCGCGGTACGGCAACCCGACGGTGAGCGGCTTCGAGGACGCCATCGCCCAGCTCGAGGGGGCCGAGGCCGCCCGGGCGTACGGGTCGGGGATGGGTGCGGTCACCGGCGTGGTGCTGGGCCTCTGCTCGGCCGGCGACCACATCGTCGCCCAGCGCCAGCTCTACGCCGCCACCCAGCTGGTGTTCCAGGCGATGTGCCCCCGCTTCGGCATCGACGTCACGTTCGTCGACGGCACCGAGCCCGGTGCGTTCGCCGCTGCGGTGATCCCGGGCAAGACCACCCTGGTGTTCGCCGAGACCCCGGCGAACCCGCGCCTCGACGTGATCGACCTCGACGAGCTGGGCGCCATCGCCGGTCCGGTCACCGTCGTCGACTCCACGTTCGGCACGCCGATCCTGCAGCAGCCGCTGAAGCACGGCGTCGATCTCGTGATCCACTCGGCCACCAAGGGCATCGCCGGCCACAACGACGCCACCCTCGGCGTGGTCGCCGGCAGCAAGGAGCTCGTCGACTGGCTGTGGGGCTTCGCCGTGCTCCAGGGCGCGCCGGCCTCGCCGTACGACGCGCTCAACGCCACCCGGGGCATCCGCACGCTGCCCATCCGCATCGCGCGCCAGTCGGCCACGGCCCTGGCCCTGGCCACCGCCCTCGAAGCCCATCCGGGTGCCACCGAGGTGCGGTACCCGGGCCTCGCCTCGCACCCGCAGCACGAGCTGGCGTCGCGCCAGATGGCGAGCGGCGGCACGCTGATCGCGTTCGACGTGGTCGGCGGACTGGACGAGGGGCGGCGGTTCGTGGAGGCCGTGCAGATCGCGCAGCACGCCACGTCGCTCGGCGGTCCCGAGACGCTGGTGACGCACCCGGCGTCCACGACCCACGTGAACCTGCTCCCGGACGAGCTGGCCGCGAACGGCATCGGCCAGGGCACGATCCGCGTGTCGGTCGGCCTCGAGCACGAGGACGACCTCATCGCCGACTTCACCCGGGCCCTCGCCGCCGCCACCGCCTGAGGTCCCGGCGAACCCCGTCGCTAGCGTGCCGGGGTGCCTGAGCTGCTGGAGGTCGAGGTCTACCGGCGGCTGGCCGACAAGGCGGTGGGCCGCACGGTCGACGTGGTCGAGGCGCCCGACAGCTGGTTCCTCAAGGGCGGTCTGACGCCGGGCGAGGTCATCGACGCGGTCGAGGGCGCCACCGTGCTCGGGACGGATCGCCGCGGCAAGCTCCTCACCGTCGACCTCGGAGCGGAGCGGCCGGTGCTCGGCCTGCGGTTCGGCATGACCGGGCGGCTGGTCCTCGACGGCGAGGCCCCGATCAGCCAGCTCGAGTACGCGTCCGGGCGCGACGAGCCCGAGTGGGACCGCTTCGCCCTCCGCTTCACCGACGGGACCCGGCTCCGCCTGTCCGACCCGCGCCGGCTGGGCGGCGTCGAGCTCGATCCGGACCTCGGTGCGCTGGGGCCCGACGCCTGGTCCGTGGGGGTGGGGGAGCTGCGCGCCCTGCTCGCCGGATCGACCGCACCGCTCAAGGCCCGCCTGCTCGACCAGCACCGCCTCGCCGGCTTGGGCAACCTCCTCGTGGACGAATCGCTCTGGCGGGCCCGGCTCGACCCGGCCCGGCCGGCCGGTTCGCTGTCCGACGCCGAGCTCCGCCGGCTGCAGCGGCGCATCGTGTCCACGGTGGGGGACCTGTTCGAGCGAGGCGGCTCGCACCGCGGCGACCTGCAGGTCGAACGGCACCGCAACGGCCACTGCCCCCGGTGCGGCGCCCCGCTCGACCGGCGCACGATCGGCGGCCGGACCACCTACTCCTGCGGGCCCTGTGCACGGGCGGCGGCGGGCTGACCGGTAATCTCTGCACCTCGTGGCCACCCGACCCCGCATCCTCCTCCTGACCCTCGCGCTCGGGTTCGCCGCAGCCGTGCTGCCGGCGTCGCTCGCCACGGCCGCCCCGACGCAGGATCCGGGTGCGAGCTTCGGCGGCGTCGGCGCGGAGACCAGCACCTCGATCGCCCCCACCACCACGGCGGCCACGGCCACCACCGAGGGCTCGAAGAACAACCAGACCCTGGTCGAGTCCGAGGACCAGCCCGAGACGGCGATCTTCACCGAGAGCCGCAAGGTGGCCGCGATCATCGGCGGCCTCGTGTTCGTCGCCCTCGCCATCTTGCTGCTGACGATCCGCTACATCCGGACCACCAAGCCGGTGGCGCCCGGCGACGTCTCGGACCTGCCGTTCCTCGCCGACGACGTCGACGTCGACGACGACGAGGTGTTCGTCGTGGGGCTCGACGAGGACAAGGTCGCCCCGGCGACGCCCGTCATCCCCGACACCGCCGGCGAGGCGTCGACCACAGCCCTGGCCGCCACGCCGGGCACCGATCACGCCAGCGCCGACGACGACTGGGAGCCCAAGACCGACGAGCACCAGCGCGTCGAGATCCCGAGCGGCACCACCCTCGCCCGGCCCAGCACCGCGGCCCGCCGCAAGACGCTGGGCGTGAGCCCGGACTGAGCGGTCCGCTCTGCTGCCGCCCAGGTCGGCGGTAGCGTTGGCCCATGGCCGACTCGCTCGACATCGACGCAATGCTCGCCCGCTTCCGCGACCGCGCCACCGCGGTCCGCAAGCGCAACCTGCCGCCGGTGGGCGGCGAGGAGCGCACCCGGCTGGTCGAGCAGGCGCAGACCGACTTCCAGGACTTCGCCATCATCGGCGACGCAACGGGCACCCTCGAGGACGGCGTCCTGACGCTCACCGTCGACCTCCGACCCAAGGGGTGAGCGCCCGCTTCGACGCGGCGGTCGCGGCCATCGACGAGACCAACGCGGACGACCCGGTCCGCCTCGTCGTCGAGGGCGGCGAGCGGGCCAAGGAGCTGGTGCACGCCGACCTCGTCGAGCACTGGGTCCGCACGCTGGACCCCGACGCCACCGAGCTCCAGCTCCTCGCCGCCCGGGCGCACCACCTGCGCCGCTGGGTCGTGCCCCGCAGCGACTACCCCGAAGGCCGTTCGGGCTACCTGCGCTGGCGCACCGACCACAAGAAGCGCCAGGCGGCCGAGGTCGCCGAGATCCTGCGGTCGGCGGGCTACGAGGACGACGAGGTCGAGCAGGTGGCGGGGATCGTCGCCAAGCGGCACCTGGCCACCGACCCGGTCGTCCAGACCCACGAGGACGCGCTCTGCCTGGCGTTCCTGCAGCTCCAGTTCGACGAGCTGACCGACCAGCTGGGCGACGACCACATGGTCGAGGTCGTCCGCAAGACCCTCGCCAAGATGAGCCCCGCCGGGATCGCTGCGGCCGGTTCGCTGACGCTCAGCGACCGGGGCGTGCGCATCGTGCAGGCCGCTTCTGCGTAGACGGGCCGGACGCCCTCCGGGGTCGCGTACAGTCCCAGCACCAGCGACCTGAGGGGTTCGATATGACGTGTCCAGCTTGCGCCGCCGAGAACGACCCGAGCTCGAAGTTCTGCATGGCCTGCGGCACCGCGCTGGCACCGCCGGAGCCGGCCACCACGGTGTTCGACCCGGGTCCGTTCGGGTCCGACACCGCCGGCGATGCCCCGGCCGAGCCCGTCGGCACGGACCCCATCACCGCCTGGGCCTCGCCCGCGCCGGAGGACGTGCTGACGACCGGTGCGGCCGACGACGCCGGCTCGGCGAGCGAGCCCGACGCCCCGGCTCCCGCCTTCGGCGCCTTCGGTGGCTCCACCGACGAGCCGGCTCCGGCCGCATCGGAGGCCGAGCTCGAGGGCGCCGCCGACGCGCCCGCCGACGCCGTCGTGCCCGATGCGACCATCGAGCCCCCCGCTGATGCGACGCCGCCCCCGTGGGATGCTCCGGCGGCGCCCGCTGATGCGACGCCGCCGCCGTGGACGCCGTCGGCTGCCGACGCTCCGGCACCCCACCACGAGGCCGAGCCGGCCCCGCCGCCGCCCGCGGCCTCGTTCCCGCCGCCGCCCGGGCAGGCCGCACCGCCGCCTCCCGGCGCGTTCCCGCCCCCGCCGCCCGCCCAGCCCGGTTACGGCCAGGCCCCGCCGCCTCCACCGGCGCCGGGTGGCTACGCCCCGCCGCCTCCGCCGCCCGCGGCCTACCCGCCGCCCCCGCCCGCGCAGGGGTACGCCCCGCCTCCTCCGCCCCAGGCCCAGCCCACGTGGGCCCCGCAGGCCCCGCCTCCCCCGGCTCCGGCCTGGGGCCAGAACCCGCCGCCGCCTCCGGCACCGGCCGCTCCAGCGCCGCCCCAGGGCTACGCCCCGCCGCCCCCGCCCTCGGGCTTCCCGCCTCCGCCGCCGGCCCAGCCCGGGTACGGCCAGGCGCCGCCGCCTCCGCCGGCCGCTCCGGCGTGGGGTCAGCCCGCTGCGCCAGGTGGCTACGCGCCGCCTCCGCCCAGCTACGCCCCGCCCACGCCGCCCGGCACGGCCGGCACCACCGACCCCAACGGCCTCGGACTCGCAGTCGGCCGCCTCGGCAGCGGGGCGCGCAAGACCGCCAAGGTCGCGGTCGTCGTCGCCGGTGCGCTGCTCGACGAGGGGGAGACGGTCGAGGCCGTCGTCGCCGGCAAGGTCGAGGGCCACGGTGCGGTCCTGGTCCTCACCGACCGCAGCCTCCGCCTGGTCGACGACCGTGAGTGGCGTCCGCTCCACGAGCGCATGCCGGTCGGCCCCCAGCTCGAGGTCCAGGGATGGCAGGACGACCGCACCGCCAGCCTCACCTTCGTGTTCGAGGGCCGGAACCTGGTGCTGGACCAGATCCCGGACCGCGAGCTGGCTGTCGAGATGGCCGGCCGCATCCGCTACCGAGCCGGCGCCACCACCTGATCTGCGATCCGGTTTCGTCCCGACCGGGACGGTCTTGCTATGGTGAGCGTCCCACGCGGACGTGGCTCAGTTGGTAGAGCATCACCTTGCCAAGGTGAGGGTCGCCGGTTCGAATCCGGTCGTCCGCTCGGAGCGAAACCCCCTGCTACGCAGGGGGTTTCGTCGTTTTCGTAGCAGGTCACGGGCCTGGATCGCCTTCAGCGGGGATGCCGGGCCGTGCCAGCGCAGACTCTTGCGTGCTCAGCGGTCCCCGCAAGATTTGTGCCCAGAATTGTGCCCAGATCCGAGGGGTGATCGCGTGGGCGGGTCTTCGTCTTCGTCGACGCCGGTGAGGGTGTCCTGCAACGGCTCTTCGAAGACACCCGCTGGTCCCAGGCGTTGCTTCATTCCGAAGGCGGCAAGCCATCGGGGTGCCACCGGCGCGTGGCCGAAGCGCGAGCTGCTCGTCTGCGGACCACGCGTCCGAGGTCTCCGAACGAGGGCATGAGCGGAGAGGAAGTGGGTACGTTCGCTGCGGGCTGGACCGCGACGACCGCAACCGCCCAGGAGAGGAGCCCATGACCATCGAACCGTCCATCGTCCACGCCCAGTTCGACCGAGCCGGGCGCCACCTGACCGTCTACCTCGCCGGCGAGCTCGACACGTCCTCTGCTGGTGCTGTCGGCGACGAGATCCTCAGCCACCACCAGCCCGACGACGAACGCGTGTGGCTGGATGTGAGCGCCGTGAGCTTCTGCGACTCGAGCGGCCTCGGCATGTTCTTCCGGCTGCACCAGGCCGTCGAGGAGCACGGCGGCCGCCTCGTGGTCTACAACCCCCAGGTCGCGGTCCGGCGGGTCATCGACCTGACCGACCGCAGCGGCGTGCTCCAGGTCCAGGGCCGGCCGGGCTGACATTCGTCGAGCTCGTCACGCTCGCCAGAGCCGGCCGCGTGCGGTAGGCAAGGTGGCACGACCCGTGAGATGAAGGACTGGCCATGGCTGATGCGCGCAACGAGGCAACCGAGGCAACCAAGGAGGCGAACCGGCGGCTGCTCGAGGAGCTCCCGTTCGGGGACCGGCAGGACTTCGACGACGCCGCGCAGGGGCTCGTGGCGCCGCTGCCCGACGGCGGTGTGATCCACGACGACGACGGGAAGGTGGTGTGGGATCTGGGCCAGTTCGCGTTCATCGCCGAGGGCGGCGACGCGCCGGACACGGTGAACCCGAGCCTGTGGCGCCAAGCTCAGCTCGTGGTGCAGGGCGGCCTGTACAAGGTGGTGGATCGGCTGTACCAGGTGCGCTCCGCAGATCTGTCGAACCTGACGATCGCCGAGGGCGACACCGGCCTGATCGTGTTCGATCCGCTGATCTCGGTCGAGACCGCGAAGGCGGCGATGGACCTCTACTTCGAGCATCGGCCCCGCAAGCCGGTGGTTGCCGTGGTCCACTCGCACAGCCACATCGACCACTACGGCGGCGTCCGCGGTGTGGTGTCCCAGGAGGACGTGGACTCGGGGCGGACGAAGATCATCGCCCCGGAAGGGTTCCTCGAAGCCGCCGTCGCCGAGAACGTGTTCGCCGGCAACACGATGTCTCGCCGGGCGAGCTACATGTACGGCAACCTGCTGCCGCACGACCCGAAGGGCCAGGTCGGCGCCGGGCTCGGGCTGACGACGTCGACGGGCACGGTGACGCTGATCCCGCCGACCGACGAGATCACCCACACCGGTCAGCGGATGAACATCGACGGGCTCGACTTCGAGTTCCAGCTGGCACCCGACACCGAAGCACCGGCCGAGATGCACTGGTACATCGAGCAGCTCAAGGCGGTGTGCGCCGCGGAGAACTGCTGCCACACGCTGCACAACACGTACACGCTGCGGGGTGCGCCGATCCGCGATCCGCAGGCGTGGTCGAAGTTCCTCAACGAGATCATCGACCGGTGGGGCGACCGTGCCGAGGTCATGTACGGGATGCACCACTGGCCGGTGTGGGGCAATGACCGGGTCATCGAGATGCTCGAGAAGGCCCGTGACGGCTACCGGTACATCAACGACCAGACGCTGCGGCTCGCCAACCACGGGTTCACGCCAGTGGAGATCGCCGAGCAGGTGGAGTTCCCGCCGGAGCTGGCGTCGCACTGGGCGATGCGCCCCTACTACGGGTCGGTCAACCACAACGTGAAGGCCACCTACTCGAAGTACCTGGGCTGGTTCGACGGCAACCCGGCCAACCTCCACACCCACCCGCCCGAGGTCGCGGCGAAGAAGTACGTCGCCATGATGGGCGGCGCCGACAAGGTCGTCGAAGCCGCCCGCACCGCGTACGACGACGGCGACTACCGCTGGGTCGCCGAGGTCGTGAAGCACGTCGTGTTCGCCGACCCGGACCACTCGGCCGGCAAGGCGCTGCTCGCCGACGCGTTCGAGCAGCTCGGCTACCAGGCCGAGACGGGGCCGTGGCGGAACTTCTACCTGACCGGTGCCAAGGAGCTCCGCGACGGCGTCGTCGTCCTGCCCACCCCGAACACGGCCAGCCCCGACTCGGTGCGGGCCATGTCGCTCGGGACGTTCCTCGACTACCTCGGCATCCGCCTCAACGGCCCCAGGGCCGCTGGCAGGAAGCTCACCATCAACGTGAAGCTCCCCGACACCGACGAGACGTTCGTACTGCTGCTCGCCAACGGGTCGCTCAGCCACTCCACCGGCCGACAGGACCCCGGGGCGGCGGCGACGCTCACGATGGACCGGCCGGTGCTCACCGACGTGATCCTCGGAACCACCGCCTTCGACGACGCCATCGCCAGCGGCGACGTCACCGTCGATGGCGACCAAGGCGCCGCCCGCGAGCTGCTCGGCCTGTTCGACACGTTCGAGCTCTGGTTCAACGTCGTCACCCCGTGACCCCGGAGAGGTAAGGACGATGCGGGGCCGGCGGGAGCGGACCGGGCGACGGCGCAGCGCCGGTGATGTGGTCGGCGGGTTCGTCGCCGGCCTCTACAGCGTCCCCGAGGGCATCGGGTATGCGTCACTCGCCGGGATCAGCCCGATGCTCGGCATCAACGCCGGCATGGTCCCGGTCGCGGTCGCCGCCGCCACGACGGGGTCGGTGCTGATGATGAGCACACTGACCTCGGCGATCGCCCTCACCGTGGCTGGGGTCCTCGACCAGGGCGGCTACCAGGGCGCCGAGATCGAGCAGGCCGTCCTCACGATGACCCTGGTGGCCGGCGTGTTCATGGCGGTGCTCGGGGTCCTGCGCCTGGGGCGGGTGGTCGACTTCTTGTCGAACGCGGTCATGACCGGGTTCGTGATGGGCGTCGCCGTGCTCATCACGGTCGGCAAGCTCGACGAGATCGTCGGCTACGACCCTGACGGCGCGTCGAACAAGGTGGTGAAGGCGGCCGACATCCTCGTGCACCCGGGCCGCTGGGACCTCACCACGACAGTCGTCGGGGTGGCCACCATCGGCGGCGCCTTCGCGCTCAAAGCCATCTCGCGCCTGGAGCGCTACGCCCTCGTCTTGATCGTCGTCGCGGGCACGGCGGTCGTGTGGATCCTCTCGGTCGACACGGCGACGATTGCCGACCAGGCCACCCTCGCCACCGGTCTCGACGCGCTCCCGATCCCCACCCAGTCATCCGAGCTCCCCAGCCTCGCCATGGTCCCTGGCCTGCTCATCGGAGCACTGTCGATCGCCGTCGTCGCCCTCGCCCAAGGAGCAGGGGTCCGTCCCGCGTTCCCGAACCCCGACGGCACCCCAGCCGACCCGTCGAAGGACTTCACCGGCCAAGGGCTCGGCAACATCGCCGGCGCCCTGTTCCAGTCCGCGCCCACCGGCGGTTCGCTCTCGCGCACCGCCGTCAGCGCCGAAGGCGGCGCCACCAGCCGCCTCGCCGGGCTCGTCGCCGCCCTCTCTGTCGCCGTCTTGGTCATGGTCCTCGGCGCGGTCGTCGGCCATATCCCCGAAGCTGTCATCGGCGGCCTCCTGCTCGTGATCGGCGTCGAGCTCATCACCGGACGCCTCCCCGACGCCCGCCTCGCCTGGCGCACCAGCCGAGCCTCACGCCTCCTGTTCGTCATCACCTTCGTCCTGACCCTCGCCGTCCCGCTCCAGTGGGCCGTCCTCACCGGCGCCGTCCTCTCGCTCCTCGCGTACATCGGCGCTTCGACCCGAGGCGCACGTCTCGTCCGGCTCCGCCATGACGACCTCGGCTGGCTGGTCGACGACGACGTTCCCCACGTGCTGCCCGACGATGAGCCGCTGATCCTCCGCTACACGGGGCCGAACTTCTTCGCGGTCACCGCCGCGATCGCCGACCGCCTCCCCGTGGCCGACCCCGACCGCCCGGGAGTCCTCGTCCTCGATCTCGGGCGCCTCGACCGGTACTCGAGCTCCATGGTCAAACGGCTCGCCATGTACGTCGACTCGCTGTCCCACGCCGGGAGCGGCCTGGTCCTCGTCGGGGTCAGCGAGCGCGCGCTCGGAGCGCTGGCTCGTACCGGGGTCGCAGATCGCATCGGCCCGGAGAACCTGCTGGTGCCCGATCCCCACATCGACCTGACCATCGAGCACGGCGCAGCGCAGGGGACCGCCCTCCTGCGCCAGCTCCGAGAACGGCGCAACCAACCACCCGACCCGCCACCGAGTACTGACACCGACTGACACAGGTCTCAGTTCTCGAACGCGCGGTTTGGAAGCCCGTCTCTTCTGCCGACTGGAGGGAGATGACCCCTCGCGATCCATCGTGTTCGACGCGCCTCTCGGTGCGCCGCCGACGGCTCGTGCTCGGCGCCATCGGAGCCACTGCCGTGCTGTGGGCGAGCCTCATCGGGCTCCAGGGTCCGGCCGGTGCGGCATCGGGTGAGAACCCGCTGGCGTTCACGAAGGGCTTCACCGTGCTGACGCTCACCGACGCGACGCTCGGGAACCACGAGATCGAGGGCACCCTCGCCATCGGCCGCGACGCCCGGTTCACCGGGAACTACCCCGTCATCCACTCATCCGGGCTCACGCCCACTGGGTACCAGCTGCCCGTCGCAGACGGCGTGCCGGTGCGGATGATGATCGGCAACGAGTTCGTGCCCGGCGAAACCGGCGTGATCGAGGTCTCCTCCAACGGGTTCACCGACCCGTCGCAGATCGGCCAGGTCAAGATCGGCGACGTCTCGAACCTCGCGATCAACCCCCGCGGCAGCACCGGCACGTGGCTCAGCAAGACCGGCACCCCGAGCGGCACCGAGCAGGGCATGTTCATCTCGGACCAGGTAAACCAGGACCCGACGACCATCGAGGCGCCGGGCGTGTTCGACGCCACCCTCCCCGGCGTCCGTGCCGCAGCCGAGGCCGCGGCCGACGACCTGGCGAACCCGTCCGAGTGCCTCGACAGCGTGGAGACGTTCCTCGAGTCCGGCGGCGACGCCGGGTCCCGCAACGTCGCCATCACGCCGGGAGCGGTGAACTACCTGAACCTCACGTCCGACCAGCTGGGCGACTACGTCATCGACCTCGTCGGCGGCACCCTCGGCACCGACACGGCCCTGGTGATCAACGTCGCCCCCGACCCGACGCTCCCCGCCCCGGTCACGGGCTACAGCGCCACGATGCCCCGCTTCGACGCCGCGTCGAACACCAGCGCCTCGCAGCCGAACACCATCGCCCCGTACACCGTGTGGAACTTCGGGAACTTCGACGGCACCATCACCCTCGGCGGCGAGAAGAGCTCCGGCACCCTCCTCGCCCCCAGCGCCACCCTCGACCTCCAGCTCCAGAGCCCCACCGAGGGCCAGGTCATCAGCGACTTCCTGATCACCTCCGGCGGCGAGATCCACCACTACGAGTACCTCTCGACACTCACCTGCGGCGACGTCGTCCCCACCAGCACGACCACCTCCAGCACCACGACCTCGACCAGCACCACGTCGACCACGCTCCCGACGACCACCACGAGCTCGACCACGACCTCCACCACCATGCCGACGACCACCACGAGCTCCACGACGTCGACCACGATGCCGACGACCACCACCTCGAGCACGACCACCTCCACCACCACGCCCACCACGACCTCGACCAGTTCGACGACCACGAGCACGACGACCCCCACCACCACGTCTACGAGCTCGACGACGACGTCGACCACGGCGCCGACGACCACCTCGACCAGCTCCACATCGACCAGCACCAGCACGACGAGCTCGTCGACGACATCGACGAGCGTTCCGTCGACGACGTCGACCACGGAGGTGGCGCCAGCCACGATCGACACGTCCACGACGGCTCCTGGCTCGGACGTGTCGCCAGCCGGAGCGGACCAGGGCTCCGGTGGCGGGTCGACCGCCGCAGCCGGCGACCTGGCTCGGACGGGCGCGGATGTGCGGGCGCTGGCGCTGTTCGGGTTCGGGGCGCTGTTCCTCGGCGCCGCGCTCCTCGTCGGCCGCGCTGCGCCCCGTCCGACCGATTGACCCGACCTGACGACCATGGGGCCGTAGGACGGCTCAGAGGTGGGTGGTGGTCGAAGGGATCTGCTCGAGGTCGACGTCGAACCCGGTGAGCCCTTCGGCGTCGAGCGCCGAGCGGAGGCTGCTCGGCGCTGGGGCAGGTAGTCGGCCCGAGGTCCGGACGACGATGGTGCTGCCCTGGGTGGAGACGCTCACGACCTCCCAGCCGGAATCATCGGCCCAGTCCGAGGCGACCGAGCGGACGTCGCGCTCGCGTCGCTCGGTGGTGCTCACCTGGGTCGAGGTCGCGACGAGCGGTACGGCGACGAGGACGACCATCGCAGCCACGACCTCGGCGACGTGCAGGGCGGTCCGGCGGCCGGCGGGCGCATGGCTGGGCACGCGGTAGATGGCCATCACGGCGATGCCCATGGCGAGGATGGCGGTGACGTTCGCGGTGAACAGAAGCAGGGCACCGGCCGCTTCGGAGGTGCTCCCCGACTCGAGGGTCAGACCGACGACCGCGAGGGGCGGGACCAGCGAGATGGCGATGGCGACGCCGGGGAGCGTGTCGGAGATGTCGGAGCGGCACAGGGCGACGGCGCCGACAGCACCGGTGGCGAGGGCGGCGACGAGGTCGACCACCTTGGGGCTGACCCGGCCCGCGACCTGGGTGTTGTCGGCGGCGAGGACCGGGTTGGAAGTGAGGAGGCCGACGACGTACCCGATGGCGATGACGGCGCACGCACCGAGGACGACGAGCGCCAAGCAGCGCAGCAGGTTCGGCCGATCGGCGAGGGCGGCGGCGAGGGCGATGCCGAGGATCGGCGTCATCAGCGGAGCGACGATCATCGCCCCGATGACGGTGGCAGTGGAGTCCCCAACCACACCAGCGCTCGCGATGACCGCTGAGAGCGGGAGGAGCAGCCAGAACCGGGTGAGCTTCGATCGTTGCTCATCGCCCTCGAAGAACAGTTGGCCTCGCATCCGTGCGAGGTCCTTTGCCGTGATCGAGATCGCCATGTCGCCCTCCAGAACACCGGTCGCGCTCATCTACCTGCAGCGACCAGCATCGCCGAGGCAGCACAGTCGGGCGGGGAAGGTCACCGATGATCCTCATCTCACCCATTGGGGTGGTTCGCGTCGCGAGTTGCCAAGGTGAGGGTCGCCGGTTCGAATCCGGTCGTCCGCTCGGAGCGAAACCCCCTGCTACGCAGGGGGTTTCGTCGTTTTCGGCCCAGGTCAAGGGACTGGGTACCCCAGACGGCCATGGCGGGCTGTGCCAGTGCGGACCATTGCGTCTTCGGTGGTACCCACACGATTTGTGCCCAGAATTGGGCCCAGATCCGAGGGGTCATCGCGAGCGTGAGTCTTCGCCTGCCCGACGGTGTGCAGGATTTCCTTGCCTGGCGAGGCGGTGCGAGCGATGAACCAGGCTCCCCCGTGGGGGGACAGCTCCTTCATCCGGGCTCCGGCTACCCGTCGCTCATCGCCGCTCGAGGGCTCGACGATGGGGCCCGCAGCGACGGAACCGCCGATCAGCCGGCGTAGGACACGGTGCCCGCCACCGGCACCGCAGCGCCCGGTTGCCCCGCGGTGGCGCCTTGGGGCGGCGAGGTGGTTGCGGTCGGCTCCGACGTCGTCGGAGCCGTGAAGGTCGCGACAGTCGTCGACGAAGTCGAAGTCGAAGTCGAGGTTGAAGTCGGCGTCGAAGTCGAGGTCGAGGTTGAAGTCGAAGTCGTCGATGTCGGTATGACGGCCTGACGGGAGGAGCAGTCCATTGCGGGATCGCCACTGAAGTTCCAGCCCTGGAGGAGATAGGTCTCGGCCGCCGTGCCGCCAGCGAACAGCCCATCGCTGGGCGCGATCGAGAAGCAGCGGCCGTCGGTGAGGTCGAGAGCGACTCGGACGAACGGCAGAGCCTCATCGCCACGGACGAACCGAGCGTGCGCCGACCCGACCACCACGGTGCTGTCGGCATTCGTCGTCTCGCCGTCGAGATCGAGGATCAACGCGTCCCCAAAGAAGCGGCAGAGCCTGGCCGAGGTCCATCGGGCCGGCATGATCTCGTCGTCGAACAGCTCGTAGAGGTGGACGCTGCCATCGACCACGTCGACGACGCCGCAGCCGTTCATGCCAGCGATGGGTCCGGGGTCGTCGACGTCGGCGAACGACCGGGCGAAGGCGTCGATGTCAGCCGCTGGGTCCGAGGTCACCTCCGACCGGAAGTCAGCCGGGAACGGGCCTGCCGACCAGACGTCGGCATCGGCCCTGGTCGGAGCGCTGATCGGGAGCGCGACCGCTGCCGCAGCCACCATGAGACCCACGCAGGCCACGACGTCCGTACGTCGACCACGCCAGCTCCACCGACGCATCCGCTCCACGGGCCCACGGTAGCCGCCCGAGTTCCGAGGCTTTCGTCCGATCTCCGCCCAGAGCATCGATCCCGTGGTTCTCGGCCCAGCGCCAGAGCCGGCGCTTCAGTGACCGCAGCATGTCGGCGGCCCAGCCGAGTGCGCAATGCCACTCACCATGGACACGCGCGGCTGCCCCCGAACGCCGGCTAGGTGACCTTGCGTTCCGGCATCTCGGGATACGCGTTCGACAGCGAGGGAACGCCCGCATCCCAGTACGATCCAGCCGATGGCTGACTCGGCGCACGTAGCTCGACGGAAGGCTGGCCCTGTGCGGCGCAATCCGAAGACGAGCCGCTGCTGCGGGTTCGACATGCGTGGCGCCGGGTCACGAACCACCGGTGGGCACCTGTCGTCCTCGTGTTCGCGCTGATCGTCGGACGCTCCCTTGGTCCTGCAGGCCCCGGCCCGTTCATCCCAGCGGCGGGGTTCGCAGTGCTTTTCGCCGGGCAACGCGCTCGACACCATCCGGGGAGCACCTGAGTCCTCGAGCGTCTGACATGGTCCCGCTCCTGGACAGGGTCATCGGCGTCCCGATGGCCGGACTGATGCAACAGATGGACGGGAGCACGAGGTACGGGCGCGGCGTTGCGGCCTGACCCAACGGCGATCTCCGGCCGCGCATCGACTGCCCCAGAACGTCGGGCCGGAGTAACGGACCCGCGACGGATCGTGGTCGGCGGCTCCTCAAGCGCCGTGTCGGGAACCACCGCTCGCTCCGGCACCGGCACGCCGCTCCGTCGATCGCGGAGCGGGCGTCGACGACCTCGATCAGGTGGCGTCCCTCGGCCGGGTGAAAGGCCCTGGAGCGGGTCGAGCCCTCCAGGGGCATCCCGGCCGGGTCCCGAGGTGAGTGAGCCCGAGCGTGCCGATGGACATCATGCGGGATGGCCGACCGATGGACGGATTCGCCGGTCTGCCAGCTCGATTCCTTCATCGTCATCTGATCGCGAACTCGACGTCTTCGGGTCGCGAAGAACTGCGGGCATCAGGTGAGCAGACGAGAGGAGCAATGATGGACGTCAAGGAGCAGCATCGGGATGCCGCGGTGGCGGCCTATGCCACGCTGGAGGGCGCGGAGCTGGCGGCCGCCCACCTCGTGGGCTGTGGCCACGACGAGGAGGACATCCGTATCGGTCCTCGCGACTACGAGGCCCTGGAGGAGAACCGACTGCGCGATGTCGTCGCCCGATGGGTCCGGGCTGGTGGCATCACCGGAGCTGGTCTGATGGCCGGATGGGCCGTCGTGGCCGAGGTGGGGTGGGGCCCGCTGGTCGATGCGGTCCTTCCGATGCTCCTGTGGGGGGCAGCGGCCGGCGCACTCGTGGGGATCGTGGCGGCGTTCGTCGCCCATCGGGTGCGTGCGGCGCACACGTACTTCTCGCTGGCGCGGGAGATCGAGCCGACGAGGTTCGATGTGGTGGCCGAGCGTGATCGCGACCGGGCCCGCAACGACCTGGCGCGATGGTGGAACCCAGCGGCGCCGACAGCGGGTTGGGATCCGAATCCGTGACGGTGGCCCGATGTCGGTCGAGGTCCACCGCCTGGGGCGGGGTCCGGGCACGGACCCGCCCTCGACGTGGCTGAACCCGCTGCGGGACGGGCAGTGGAGTTCGTGGTGGTGAGGCTGAACTGCGTGTCGCGGGCTCGCCGGTCTGCTGACCTGTGAGCATCGCCAGACACGTCGAACGGCCCAGAGCCGGCGCACGGCGGGACCGACTGTGGCGCCGGCTGCGGCACCCCGGACTTCGAACGCGGGCGACGATCGGCTTCGGCGTCACGGGGATGGCGGTGGCGGTCGTCCTCGCCTGCGTCACGTATGCGCTGACCACCCGGTACCTGGTGGATCAGCGGGAGCGGTCGGCGCAGCGGCAGACGTGGGTGAACGCTCGGCTGGCCCGGGCGGTGCTTCGATCCCCTGATCCTGACGTGTCGGGTCTGCTCGGTGGTCTCGGTGGCGGCACGGCGTCGAGCTCCCTGCTGCGATACCAAGGCGAGTGGTTCGCCACGGCGGTGGCTCCCGAACCCGACGCGCTGCCGAAGGATCTCGTCCGGGAGGTGAGCGGAGGCCGTGCTGGCCTTCAGCGGTACCGTGACGCGAAGGGCGACCTCCGGCTCGCCGTCGGGACGCCGCTGGCAGCTGCGGGTGCGGACTACTACGAGCTCTTCGAGCTCGATGAGCTCGAGCGCAACCTCGACCTGCTCGCACGGGCACTCGCCGTAGGGGTCATCGCGGCGGCGGTGGCTGCCGCAGCGGTCGGCCGCGCCGCCGCAGGCCGGCTGCTGCGACCGCTCGACCCGGTCATCGGAGCGGCGCACCGGATCAGCGAGGGCGAGCTCGATGCGCGCCTCGACGACGTCGATGACCCCGACCTGCAGACGCTGGCGCTCGCGTTCAACACGATGGCGGGCGCGCTCGAGGCCCGCGTCGAGCGGGAGGCGCGGTTCGCGGCGGACGTCAGCCACGAGCTCCGCTCGCCGCTCACGGCGGTGGCCGCGGCGGTGGAGATCATCGATCGCCGCCGCGACCAGCTGCCTCCGCAGGTGCTCGAGGCGTTCGTGGTGCTGTCCGAAAAGGTGGCGGGCTTCCAGCAGATGGTCCTCGACCTCTTGGAGATCTCGCGGGTCGACGCCGACACAGCCACCCTGTCCGAGGACCTCATCGACCTCCACCACTTCGTCCCGCGCCTGCTCGACCGAGGCGGCGCCTCCGATGCGGCGGTCTCGTTCTCCGATGCCGCGCCCGGAACCATGGTGGGCGACCGGCGGCGGCTCGCCCAGGTTCTGGGCAACCTGATCGACAACGCCGGCCGGTATGCCGGTGGCGTGACAGCGATCGCCATCGATCGTGCCGAATCGGACGTCGTGCGGATCTCCATCGACGACGAGGGCCCCGGTGTCCCGATCGAGGAGCGCGACGCCATCTTCGGCAGGTTCGCCCGAGGGCAGGCCGGCATCGGTGCCGGCACCTCGTCGGGCAGCGGGCTCGGTCTGTCCCTCGTCGTCGAGCACCTTCGGCTCCACGGGGGTCGGGTCTGGGTCGAAGAGCGCCCGGGAGGCGGGGCGCGTTTCGTCGTCGAGGTCCCGGAGGCACCCCGATGAGGAACCGCCTGGTGGGCGCCCTCGTCGCCGGCCTCGTGCTCGTCGGGTGCGGGTTGGGACCCCAACGGTCTGCCGAGGTCGTCGACGACGACGACGTGCCGTTCCAGCTCTTGGACCCTGAGGCGCCTCTGCTGCTGCCGCAGGCCGATGCCCCCGAGACGGAGTCGGTCTCGCTCTGCTACCTCGGTGACGACCAGCTCGTCGAGGTCGATGACGAGCTCCATCGACCGGTGGACGTCGACGACGTCGTCGCCGCGCTGACGGAGCTGCCGCAGGACGCGCCGCGGCCGCTGAGGACGGCCCTCGGCGGCCAGTTCGTCGAGGACGTCTCGGTGCGCTCCGGTATCGCCAGGGTGGACCTTCGCGCCGAGGTCGCTGCGGTCGGGAGTGACGACCAGCTCCTGGCCGTCGCCCAGCTGGTCTGCACGCTCACGGCACGTCCCGGCATCGGGCTGGTGTCGTTCTCGCTCGCTGGTTCACCGGTCGACGTTCCCCGGTCGGACGGATCCTTGACCAGCAGCCCTGTGTCCCGGGATGACTACCGAGACCTGCTCCCGTGACCGCCCGGCCGGATCGAGCGGGCACCATGGGACGATGACCAGGCGAGTGCTCGTCATCGAAGACGATCCGGACATCCGCTCCCAGACTGCTGCCCTCCTGCGGGACGAGGGGTACGCCACGATCGAGGCCGCGTCCGGCGAGGAAGGCCTGCGAGCGTTCGAGCAGGGACCCGCCGACTGCGTGCTGCTCGATGTGATGCTGCCCGACGTGGACGGCTTCGAGGTGTGCCGGCGGATCCGCGCCCAGAGCGACGTCCCGATCCTCATGGTGACCGCACGGTCAGACAGCTACGACGTGGTCGCCGGGCTCGAGGCGGGCGCGGACGACTACGTGCCCAAGCCGTTCGAGCCGAAGGAGCTCATGGCTCGTATCCGAGCGATGCTCCGCCGGGTCCACGGCTTCGGTAGCGCCCCGCCGGTGCTCGTGTTGGCCGACGGGGTCGAGATCCGCCCGGACGAGGGCACGGTGACCGTCCGAGGCGAACCGGTCCACCTCACCGTGACCGAGTTCCGCCTGCTCTGCGAGCTCGCCGCCGCACCGGGCCGGGTCTTCAGCCGCGAGATCCTGCTCGAGTCCGTCTGGGGCTACGACTACGTCGGGGACACCAAGCTCGTCGACGTCCACGTGTACCGGCTCCGAGCGAAGATCGAATCCGACCCCTCCGACCCTCGTACCCTCGTCACCGTCCGGGGGCTCGGGTACAAGGCGCTGGCCTGACGCCGGTGGCTCGGTCAGCGTGGCGGATCGTCATCCGATGGTCATCGTTCCGCGTCACCACCGTTTCCCGTCTCGGTCACGGTGGGTTCTACCTCGTGGGCTCGCAGATGATGCGTCTCCGACGCTGGTGACGACAACCGAGCCAGCATCGAGACGGCCAGGATCCATTGGGAGGATCGGCGATCCCGGCCCGTCATCTGCGAGCCCAGAGGCCGCTCGGTCGTCGTCGTGCTTGAACGGTGTCGGTCGGCGTCTTGGCCTCGCCGGCTTCCGTGACGCCGTTGCTGTCGCTGCCGTCCGAGCATCCGCTGATCCAGAGGACGGACACCGAGAGCACAGCGGTCACGAGCAGGCAGGTCGTGTGAAGCGCATGTCGGAGATCATCCGGACCTGACCACGAGCCGTCATGGGTCGTCCACGAGGCCGCGAACGCTGGGAGGCGGGCAGCATGGTGGCGAGATGGCAGTGTGAGTCAGCGCACCATCCGAGCGCGGCGGGACGCGGTGATGGCGAAGGCACCGAGGACGACGAGGGCGCCCGCTGCGAGGACGAGTGGGATCATGTTGCCTCCAGTGCGGACCAGCGACCCGGTAGAGGGGCTCGCACCGCGGCTTCCAGCGGCGGGCGCGGTGGTCGCTGGTGCGGTTGGTGCCGGGGCGAAGGTCGGCACCGGGATCGAAGGATCCACCGGCTCCGTGGGTTCGGCCTGGCCGCCGATCACGGGACCGCCCGGGTCGGTAATGGTGCCGTTGCGGCCGCCATCGTCGTCGCCCCGGCCGCCGTCCTGGAGGACGAGGACGAAGGCCCTGCGGAAGCCCAGCGGCGGGATGTCCAGGACCTGGGCCTGTGCGCCCAGGCCGTCGTCCTCCGGCGCGAACGGGTACCACCGGGCCGCAGCGCCGGGGGATGGTGAGCCGTACTTCCAGTAGTCGCTGCCGCGGATCGGCGCCGTCCCGTCGAGATCGGTGAGGACGATGCCGCTGCGAGCCCCGGGGTCGATGCCGCCGATGCGGAACCGGATGGCGCCGTAGGGCAGCGACCAGCCGTCGGGATGGGCGCTGGGTGCGGGGTCGGCCACGGGGGCGAGCTGCTCGAGTCGGCCGCCGGTGATCCCGGTCGCGGGATCGGGCGGGAGGACCTTGGCGAGGAGCAGCTGCTCCTGATCGGTGGCCACGATGCCGGCGGTGGGGTCGTCCTCGGCACCGAGGATGCCGTCGAAGGGGTCGATGGCACCGTCCCCGTCGGCATCGCCGTACCGGGCGGCGTCGGCGCAGGCCGAGAGGGCGCTCGTCGAGCCATCGGCCGACGTGTAGGTCACGGTGAAGTGGTCGCGAGCCGTCCGCTGGAGCTGGATGATCCGGGCGGTCTGGTCCTTCCCCTTGGTGCGGTTGATGTCGAGGACGCGCTGGGCCTCAGCGCCTTCGTCAGGGTCGCAGCTGTCGTTGGCGAACACCTCGAGTCGCCCGGCGTCGCCCGTCGGGAGGTCGAGGAGCACGAGCGTGGTGCGCTCGTCGTCGCCGCTGCCGGTGCGGGCTGCGGCGGCGAGTCGCGGCGGCGTGGGGCCGTCGGGGGCCACGATCGGCTGGCTGCCCGAGGCCCACACTCGGTTGGCGCGGAGCTCAGCGGTGGCGCCGGCTCCGATCTGGATGCCGTGACGGGCGTGGCCGGCGACGACGTTGCGCGTCACGGTCGCGCCGCCTTCGGTGACGATGAGGCCGCTTCCGGTGCTGCCCAGCGGCTCATCGGACCCGGCGGGGACGCCGACCCGGTTCGACTCGGCCGCGACGTCCTCGCCGCCGACGACGATGCCATCGGTCTGGCTGGTGACGACGTTGTTCGAGACCGACGCTCCGTCGCCCAGCGCGCGGATGCCGAAGGTCGAGGTGCCGTCCACGGTGTTGAGCGCCACGACCGCCGCACCCGCTTCGACGTCGATGCCGCGGCTGCCCCCGGAGAGCGCGTTCCCCGCGATCTGGGTGCCGTTCGATGACGTGACCGCGATGCCGGTCGCGGTGGCGCGGATGGTGTTCGGGGTGGCGCCGCCGACGGTCACGCCGGTGCTCCCCGAGACCCAGATGCCCTCGCCCACCGGGACGGGATCGTCCGAGGCCGTCGAGCCCAGTCGGTTCCCGGTCACGGTGGCCCCCCTGGTGTCCTCGACCGTGATCGCGGCGCGCTCGACACCGGCGACGGTGTTCCCGCTGACGTTCACCTCGGCCGCACCGGACCACACGTAGATGCCCCGGTCGGCGTGGCCCGGGACGGTGGCACCAGCTCCGACCAGACCGGTGGTGTTCCCGGCGATCGTCAGGCGGGTGCCGGTGGCGGGTCCATCCCCCGGTCCGTCCAACGGGGAGTCGAGGACGAGTGGGCCGTTGATCTCCTGGGTCGCCTCCACTCGACCGCTGGCGACGATCGAGGCGGCCCGGTCGGTGGTGGCGACCCGGTTGCCGGAGATCGTCACGTCGGCGGCGCCGTCGGCTCGGATGGCGTACCCCGTCCCGGTGAAGGCGCTGGCTCCGCTGGAGGTGGTGCCGATGTGGTTGTCCGTGACCGAACTGCCCGACGCGGTGGCGGTGACCAGGGCGACGCCCGCCGTGGACGCCCGGACCGTCGTGCGGTCCACGACGGTCTGCGGTCCGGCGGACAGGACGCCGAACGCGGGGCTGCCGAGCGGCGTGCTGCCGTCGTCGGTGACCCCGATGGAGCTGTCGCTCACCTCGGTGCCCGTCGCCGTGGGTGCCACCGCCACGCCGGTGGTCCCGCCGGCGACCACCTCGCTGATGGTGACGCCGGAGGCGCCGGCGATCTCGACGCCGTAGTCCGTGGCGTCGTCGCCTTCGGTCGCCGTGGCGTCGGTCCCGACCGCCAGGTGCTCGATCTGGTGGTCCTGGCCGCCGGTGATGCGGATGGACCGGGAAGCGCCGCGGATCGCCAGCCCTCGGAGGGTGGTGGTTCCCGAGGCCAACGTGAACGCAGCATCGCCGGTGCCGATGACCGCCACGCGGCCAGGGCCGGGCTGCGTGGTGCCGTCGACCGTCGTGGTCGAAGCGATGGCCGGCAGCGGCGATCCCAGTCCGATCGTGGGGATGCCGCCCGTGTCGATGGCGAAGGAGATGTCGCCGCCGCCTTCGGCGTTGGCGGCCTCGATCGCCGCGCGCAGCGTGCACTCGGCCTCGTCGCCGACGACCTCGCCGGTGTCGCACCCGGCTCCATCGGGGTCCTCGGCGGGTCGGTCGGCCGTCGAGTTCACGACCAGGGCCGCCCGGACCTCGAGCGCCTCGGTGGTCGTGTTGGTGAGGCCGCCCGGATCTCGCGCCGTGAGCCGGACCGTGTAGGTCCCGGTCTCGTCGTAGCGGTGCGTCGGGCTGGTCTCGGTGGACGTGGTGCCGTCGCCGAAGTCCCACTGGTAGGTCAGATCGGCGCTCGGCGTGTCGGGATCGGTCGACGTGTTCGTGAACTCGAACTGGCGAGACACCGTGGCGGAGCGGCTCGTCTCGAACCGAGCGGTCGGCGCCTGTCCCGTCGGCTCGGTGGTGGTCGGCGTGGACGGCGCGTAGCCCTTGACCACGGTCCGGGTGACGGTGTTGGTCACCTGGTAGACGTCGCAGCCCTCCTGGTTGGGGTTCGGGTAGCAGAACGACGGTCGGGCGTTCCACGTCGCGCTGATGGTGATCGTGTAGCCGTACAGCGAGAGGCAGGACCCGAACTGGTCCGGGGTCGCGCACCGCACCCGGACGTCCAGCCCACCCGAGGGCTGCTTCTCGATGACGCCGCCCGCGATCCCGCCACCGCTGACGCTGGAACTCACGAGCCCGAGGAGGTGGTGCTCGGAGCCCACGTCGCGAACCGCCACCGGGATCGTGTGGGTCGAGACGCGGAGCGCCTCGGACTCGGGCCGGTTGGTCCAGGCGACGTGGCTCGCGTCGACCCCGTCGGCGTCGGTCGGCCCGATCGTGAACGGGTTCATCGCCGTGTACGAACCGCCCGGGCCCACCGGAGCGGCTGATCCCGGCGTCGTGGACGCGACCATCGATGCTCCGAGCACAAGCACCACCGCCGTCGCAGCGATGCTCGTGACCCAGCGTCGCCCCGTCATCGTTTCGCCACCTTCTCCTGTTGCGTGCAGATTTCGAGATGGCTAGCAGCCAGTCGCTAGCAGAGCGCTAGCCGCACAGGTTGGGCCGCTGGTTTGTTAGGCGCCCTTCGGGTGCTCACGGTGAAGATCGTCGAGTTCGGATGAGGATCGGGTCGCGCTACGAGACGCTTCAGGTCGAGGGATCTCCGTGCGGGTCGCCCACGCGATGGACGGCCCGGTCTCGGTCATCGAGTCATGCGCCTCCGAAGGCGGCTGCAGAGCAATGCGACCTGGATCTCGCCGCCGAAGACTGGGCCGATGCCGACCTGGTTCGCACGTCTGGGCAGACGAGACCCAGCTTGAACGGTGAGGCTTGCTGGCGCGGCATTGATGAACGTCAGCAGTTGGTCGCCCCTCGCAAAGGGTGCGCCAAGATCTGGGTTGGTGTGAGTAGCGACTACTCATTGCTGCCTCTGGGACTGCTCCGTACGGTCGCGTCCATGGTGATTCGAATGAAGTCGACGGCCGTCGTCCTCGTGGCGCTGGCATCCGCCCTCAGCGCATGCGGAAGCGGAGGTGGGAGCAGGAGCGAGGGGAGCGGAGTTGCGGCGCCGGCGGATCAAGGAGCCACGGGTGGGGATGGCGGAGCGGGGGTGGATTCCACCCTGGACATCGCTGGCAAGTCGATCGTCACGGTTCAGTCGCAGAAGTATGAGGACTACGAGGTCGACGGCGATGTCGTGCGCCTCGCGGTGCGTGACGGCAAGGAGCTCGACGGGTCCGAGTGCCTCATCATCGACTCAGCGACCGGCGCCGACCATCCCGAGGCCAAGTGGGTCCTGGTCGAGGCCGACGGTACGGAGACCGCCTGCTGAGTGTTGGTCGACGCCCCTCGGCGGTCTCGATGCCGGTGGGCGAACCATCGGCTTGATCGCTTCCGCGCTCGCTCAGCGATCGCTGGCGAGCAGGCCGACGTCGTCGAGGGCCACGGGAAGGTCTCGACGTGAGAGGACGCCGAGCTTCCGGTAGACCCGTGCGAGGTGGTTGTCCACCGTGCGCACCGAGATGCCCAGCTCATCGGCGATCTGCCTGCTGCTGTGGCGGCTCGCCGCCATGATCGCGATCTCCCGTTCCCGGTGCGTGAGCGGCGTGACGGACGCCGAACCCGCTGGATCGAGGCCGGCGCCGCTCAGCAGGTGCACCGCACGGAGCCGGAGCTTGCGCGCCGCCTCCCGGTCACCGGTCCGGTGTCGGAGCGCGGCGGACTGCTCGAGCGCGGCGGCGGCAGCGGTCGGCAGGCCCGCAGCACCGAGGTCATGGGCAACCTCGGCGAGCCGGTCGGCCTGTTGGTCGACCAGAGCGCGAGCGTGACCAGCGAGCGTGGTGAGCAGCTGGCCTTCTCCAAGTGCGGCGGCGTGCTCGAGGTGGTCGACGACGTCGCCAGGGCGGTGGAAGCGCACGGCGGTGTAGCAGGCCAGCGCTCCCAGGTAGAGGTGACCGCTGTCCATCCCGGCGCGGCCAGCGGCCGCCACCATGCCTGCCCCTTCGGCGACCCGGCCCTCGTCGACCTCGCACCAGGCAGCCGCCTGCGCGCTCTGCATGGTCGCCCACGTGTCGCTGGGGCCGTCACTGGGGGAGGACCCGAGGAGGGCCCGCGCTTCGCCCGACCGGCCTTGCTGGGCCAAGGCGGTCGCCTGCACCGCGACGGCGGTCGAGGCCAGGCCGGTGAAGTCGCGCCACCGCAGCCGGGGTACGGCCAGCTCGCTCCAGCCGAGTGCGTCGTCGAGCCGACCGGCTTGGAGGCTGATGGCGCTGAGGGCGTAGGCCCACATGCCGACGGGTTCGTCGTTGCGGGCACCAGCCGCGGCGAGTTCCGCTCGCGCGAACTCGGAGGCACCGGTGAGGTCGCCGGAGAAGAAGCGGTGCATGCAGCGAGAGAGCGTCAGCAGCTCGGTCGCGTGGCCCACGACATCGCGGTGCGCGTTCGACAGGGCGAGACCCTCCTCGATGGCTCGATCGGCGGTGGCGAGGTGCCCATCCATCAGGTTCACCAACGACTCCACCATCAAGCCGTTGAGTCGAGCAGCGCCAGTCTGGGCGGCGTCGCCGGCGAAGGTCGTCGACTGCCCGGCCAACAGCGCCCACCGGACGCGGTCTGCGGCCAGGAAGGCCTCCCAGCTGGGGTCATCGATCCGGCTCAGCGCTCCGTCGAGCGCGGCGACGGCCTCGGTGGGCTGTCCGACCCGCACGGCGAGGAGTTGGGCCAGGGGCTGGGCGGCGCGAGCGATCTGCTCATCAGTGGTTGCCAGGTCGAGGGATCGACGCAGGACGTCCTCCGCCTCGGCCAGCCGCCCGAGGGCGGACAGAGCGGACCCCTGCAGTTGGAGGCCGGCCGCGGGCGCGCCGGCGGCCTCGAGGTGTCGGGCGAGGTCGAGGGAAAGCTCGTGGTCGAGCAGCGTCGCGGCCCGTCGAGAGGCGCGCAGCAGGTCCGGCTCGGGCACCTCGGCGCCCGATCGGAGCTCGAGGTCGACGGCGCGGAGGCGGGCGTCGTCGTCGTGCGGCGCCTGATGACGAAGGAGGAGCGCGGCCTCGCGCAGGCGGTCGTGCCACCGCGCGGTGGGGGTCGATGCCCTCACGATCTCGTCGTAGATCGGGTGACCCAGTCGGGTGAGGAGCACCGGTGCCACCTCGTCGATCGAGATCACGCCCTCGCTCTCGAGGCGGTCGATCACTGCACGTGGACCCAGCGCCGCGACGGGCACCGGCTGGGCGGCGGCGAGGAGCTCGATCACGCGACGCTCGGCCTCGTCGGCTCGTCGCACCCGAGCGCCGAGGAGCTCGATCAGGCGCGTCGACGGCACCGGTCCGGTGCTGAAGCCGTGCGGGCCTTCCACCACGGTGCCGCTCGCACGTGCGCCTCGGACGAGCTCCCGGAGGAAGAGCGGGTTGCCTTGGCTGGTGTCGTACATCCTTCGGGCCGTCGTGGGGTCGATGGGGCCTCCGAGTGCATGGGTGAGGACGGCATCGGATGCACGCCGATCCAGGGGGACCACATCGACCGTGTCGATCAACCCCTCGTCGACCAGACCGGCGAGGAGCGGGGGCAGCACATCGGTCGATCGGGCGGTGAGGATCACCGGGCAGTTCTCGAGGAGGACCGCAGCGCGGACAACCGCAAGAGATCCGGTGTCGGCATGGGCGACGTCGTCTACGAGGAGGCCAATGGCCGTGGAGGATGCGAGGGCGCTGCACACCGAGGCGAGGAAGGTCGCGTCGCGGCCTTCGCCGACGTTCGGCTGGGTCTCGGCCGCGGATGTGACCCCCAGTCGTGCCAGCGCAGGGGCCAGTGCTCCGAACGGGATCGTCGCCAGGCTGACCGACGCGTGGCACTCCACCACGTCGACGCCCCGCTTCCGGAGCTTCGACGTGGTGGCTCGGGCGAGGGTGGTCTTCCCGGCCCCGGCGGCACCACGGAGCAGCAAGCCTCTGCGGACGCGCCGACCGGCCGCGGCGTCGACGAGCTCGAGGACCTGCTCGTCTCGCCCCAGGAACGGCCAGTCGGGGGACGGCATCACCAGCGTCCATCCCGAGGCTGCCCAGGCTGCACGGACAGGATCCAGAGGTCGGTGAGTAGGAATTGCTCATGGCGGCGGGGGTGGCTCTGCCCGAACCTCTGGTCGAGGGGGGACTTCCGGCTGGAACGACGCACCTCGGCGAACCTATCCGCTCCCAGCTCCTGGCTTGCGTGGCCGGTGGCTGGCCTCGCGGCACCCCAGATCCAGGAGCTCCCATGAACAAGACCCCCATCATCGTCGCCGTGGCCGCAGGTGCTGCGCTGCTCCTCACGTCATGTGGTGCCGCCGCAGAGAAGGTGGGGGAGAAGGCGACCGAGAAGATGATCGAGGA
>Ga0182736_1000914_pt1 | contig 35286 bp, 35 predicted proteins | sample eDN5th30CKraftBY_FD_128882 | JGI IMG/M metagenome (GOLD analysis project Ga0182736, IMG submission 128882) | Enriched backyard soil microbial communities from Emeryville, California, USA - eDNA 5th pass 30_C Kraft BY (version 2) (version 2) | ecosystem: Environmental > Terrestrial > Soil >...
ATCGTGACCGATGCGATCCTGGTGAAAACCGGCACCGTTGAGCTCGCCTTGGCCCAGCTGGCTGGCCGCAACTACGGCCTCTATGACCAAGTTCAACCAGAGCCGGAAATTGGTTTGGTTGAAGATTGCACTCGTGCCTACCGTGAAGGCGGTCATGACGGACTAATCGGTCTGGGCGGTGGCAGCGCGATTGATATCGCCAAAGGTGTTGCTGCCTTTGCTGGGCATGAGGGAGCTTTGGCCGATCTTTTCGGAGTAAATCAGGTAGCCCGGAAAGGCCCCCCACTGATCGCAATCCCAACCACTGCCGGCACCGGTTCCGAGGTCACCAACGTGGCTATTTTTTCGGACAAAAAGGCGCAGTTGAAGAAAGGGATTGTGAGCGACTACCTCTTGCCAGACGTTGCCTTGGTAAGTCCGTTAATGACCCTTACCTGCCCACGTAGCGTCACTGCTGCAAGCGGGGTAGACGCGCTTGTACACGCCATCGAATCGTACATTTCTGTAAACCGCTCACCTATCACCGATGCCATCGCGCTGGGCGCAATCCGACTTATCGCACGGGCCTTGCCAAAGGCCTATGCGAACCCTGATGACCTGGTTGCTCGCGAAGAAATGGCCACGGCGAGCCTCATGGGTGGCATGGCGTTTGGCAACGCTGGTGTCGGTGCGGTACATGCCTTGGCCTACCCACTTGGCGGACGCTTCAACATCGCTCACGGTGTCAGCAATGCACTCTTGCTTCCTTACGTCATGCGGTGGAACAAGCTCGCATGTGCTGAGCGCCTCAAAGATGTTGCCCAGGCAATGGGTATCAGCGTCGACGGGCTGAGCGATCTTCAAGCAGCTGATGCTGCAGTTACCGCGATGGCCGAGCTGTGTTCAGTCGTCGGTATTCCAACCGGGCTTCGAGCATTCAGTGTGCCCCATGACGCATTGGCATCAATGGCGGAAGAGGCCAGCAAGATCGACCGCCTAATGCGCAACAACCCTCGCAAACTTTCGCCGGCAGACATTGAGGAAATCTACCGAGCAGCCTGGTAGCAGCCTGATAAATCTGGCACCCCTGCTGGGGTGCCATGCCTACAAGACCAATAATACAGGTGCACAAATGTCAAATTCAGCACATGAAACTCCATACATTCCCCTTGGCCCGTTCAAGGTTCGACTGCCATTTCTGCACTATCGCCTTGAGCTGCCAGATTTCCTTCAGGGCCTCTTGATGTGCGCCGTGGATCTCGCGGCCATCCCCCTGATGACCGAGCTTCTCGGAATGCCATTCGAAGTGGCCCTCGCTGTCGTCATGCTCAATGGTCTGCTTTACCTCACTCACCATCTCCTTGGAGATCCAACCGTTCCAGGATGGATCACGCCAGCAGTCCCACTGCTGATGGCTTACTGCGCGACATTCCCTGAGGGGCCAGAGCGCGTTCATGCACTCATCGCCTTCCAGCTCTTGTTAGGAGTGTTCTCGATAACGCTCGGCGCAACGGGAATGGCCAAGAAGGTCTTCACCTACGTTCCCTCAGCCATCAAGTCGGGCATCATTGTCGGCGCGGGTTTCAGCGCCGTGATTTCTGTGTTCCAGATTGGCGGCAAATTCGATGTGCTGCCGATCACCATCAGCATCACCGTAGGCCTGGCGTTCTATCTGATTTTCTCCCAGCATTTCGCACAGCTGAAAAAAAGGAATCGTTTCTGGTGGAATTTCGCCAAGCTTGGAATTCTGCCCATCATCCTGCTTGCCGTCGTGATTGCGCCGCTGGTGAACGAAGCATCTTGGCCAACCATCAAGTGGGGTATCAGCACGCCTGACTTCATGGGGCTCTGGAACAATTACACAGTCTTCGGCCTAGGCATGCCACCTCTCTCGATGTTCATCTCAGCCGTTCCAATGGTGCTTGCGGTGTACATCGTCGTGTTCGGCGACGTGCTTAGCGCCAAGGTTCTGCTGGATGAGGCTGAGCAGGTACGTACCGATGAAAAGGTGGACTACAACCCTGATCGCGCTCACCTGATCTTCGGTGGACGGAATGCATTCATGAGTATCTTCGGCCCAGATGTGGCAATGTGCGGGCCTAAATGGGCGGCAATGCTTGTGGTCATTATCGAGCGGTTCAAAGGTGGCCCACGTGCCATGCAGTCCATCATCGGTGGCGTCGGCTCTTTCCGCTGGGGCACGAACACAGGCTTGCTGTTGCTGCCAGTCGTTACGCTTGTTCAACCCATCCTGGGTGTGGCCTTGGCCCTCACTCTGCTGATCCAGGGCTATGTGAGCGTTCGTCTGGGTGTTCTGGAAGCGAAGAGTCAGCGTGACCTTGGCATCGCAGGCGTGATCGGTGCCGTGCTCGCCATCAAGGGTGCCAGCTGGGCATTCGCCGTGGGAGTCGCGCTTTGCCTGCTGATCTACGGGAAGAATTTCTTCAAAGGCGAGAACGATGGCACCTTCACCCGCGACCAGGCCGTCGACGACAAACCCGCTCCAGTGAAGCGAGAGAAGGCCGTAGCGTAAGCGTCCGGCGAACTCACCTTCCGAACTCCAGCATTAAGGGCGATGGTGTCCGCGTATTTTTAAGCGGACGCGATCACCCTTATCGCCAGGATTTCCATGCGCCAACGAAGCTCTTATCCGAAACCGTTCAAAGCCTAGGTCGTTCAGGAATGCCTGCAACCTGGCGCATCCGAGGATCATCCTGGTCGTATTGCTTGGCATGGCTGGGCCGGGGAGGGCGAAAATAGGTTGGATGTCCACCACGCGTGGCTTATTGAACACTTGGAAAGTGGCCGGGTGCTCTCGGAGCTATGGGCCGATGCCATTCATCTTTCGGGGTTGTCGGCCCGACCATACCCTCAAGGCTGCAGCAATGTCGCTGCTCTTAAGGCCAGCCTTTAGCGTCCAACGCTTTATTTCATACCCAGTCTTTCCAGAGTTGGCGCCAGTCCGAGTAGCTGAACAGTGCTCACGCCGGATTCGATCCCGCGACGAATGCCTTCTTCCTTATCTTCTCGCGCGTGGCTGAGCTGAATCACTTCCTCAACCCGATGCTGCTCTACAACTACCAAGCCGTCTCGATCCCCGACGATGATGTCACCTGGATTGATCAGGACATTGCCGATCATGACGGGTACGTTAACCTTGCCCGGCTGGCACTTGTTGGTGCCCTTGATGCTCAGCCCGCGAGCAAACGTAGGGAAACCCATTTCGATGATTGAGTCAGCATCACGCACCGCACCATTGATGACCAGCCCCACAATGCCCAGGCGCTGCGCAGCAAGGGTCAGCAGATCACCCCATGGGCCGGCTTCAGTGAAGCCTTTTGCGTCCACAACGAGGACGTCTCCTGGCTTGGCTTTGGTCAGTGCATAGTGGATGGCCAAGTTGTCGTCGGGTCGGCAGTCGACGGTGAGGGCAGGGCCGCAAAGCCGTTGAGACGGGTCGACAGGACGAATACAGCTGTCGAGCGCACCCGTTTGGCCCTGAGCTTCGTGAATGGTGGCCGAGCCGAGCTTTTTCATTGCATCGATTTCTTCTTGTTGAATGAGCATGGCGTTTTCCGTATGGCTGATCAATTTCACCGCACAGTTCTGACTAGCTTTTTGCACTAGCCCACGCTTGCGTGGTGAGTGGGTGTATCCGTTAGCAGTGTCCGTAAGTACAATAAAAGTACAATTCGAGCTTTGCAAACAATTTTCGTACAAACGGTCGCTGGTCTCGCGATAATGCGCACATGGATAAAGGGCTGGATGAAGGCATGGCCCTTGTGAAATGACTCTGGAAAGCTGAAAGGGGATGGCATGGCTACAGAGCGGATCTACGAGACTCTGCGCAACCGCATCATTGCTGGGCAGTACGAGCCAGGCACTCAGCTAAAAGAAGAGCCGCTGAGCCGTGAGTTTGGGCTTAGTCGCACGCCTGTCAGGGCTTCGCTGAAACGTCTGGTGGATGACGGGCTAGCTGTGGTGGAGGCTAACCGAGGGGTATTCATCGCAGGCTGGACAAGGTGGGATGTGGAGGAAATGTTCAGCTTGCGGGAGCTGCTGGAGCCGCATGCCGCAATGCTGGCGGCACAGCGCGCAACGCCAGGCGATTTGCAGGAGCTTCACCGCATCAACAAGGATATGGCCCAGGCCATCGCTTTGGGAGGAGAGAACGTGCAGCTCGGAGTGCAGGCTGCAAACAAGGCGTTCCACCATCAGCTACTGGAGACGGCTCGCTCTCAGCGGTTGAAGTCCATGCTTTTGACCTTGATCGATATGCCGGTGATCACCCGCTCGTTCTTTCTTTACGGCACCGCTGACTTCAATCGCAGCCTGCAGCAGCACCTAGACATCACCTATGCCGTTGAGATTGGTGATGGGGAGCTCGCGCGGCAAGCAATGGCCACCCATATCCGCATGGCGTACCGCCGTTTCATGGCCCACCGATCGGAAAATACGCCTGCCCAGTAGAAAAAATACAATTACAGAACAATCTGGGTTACAGTGGCTCCATAAGAACAAGTTTTGGAGGAGCCATGAGCCCTTTCTCCCTCAGCACAGCCTTGAATCTGCCCCTCTCGTCGAGTCTCGATCTGAGCTGCGTCTCCCTCCCACGCTTGTCGCGTCCGCTCATCGATCAACGACGTGGTAACCAGGCCGAGGGGTGGGGCCAACGGCAGCATCTGATCCAGCGTGTTCTGGCACCGCCCCTTCTCCCTATCTGACCTCCAATAGCGCGGCGCCTGAACCGCGTCTGATTGAACGACACAGAATCACTTAGCACGCGGGTGCGAATCCGGGGGCGAAGTGTTGCTGCACTAAACCGAAAGTAGAGTTTCGAACCCGCAACCTTTAATAATAAAAGCAGGTGTTGGTATGAAAAACGGTATTGATGCATCTGAAAAGCCGTCCCGATTTCGCTGGATTGTCGCGGGCTTATTCTTCCTTGTGTACACCGTGGCGTCGGCGGATCGTGCAAACTTGGGCGTAGCGCTGCCTTTTATTCGTGAAGAATATCCAATGACCAACGCTGAAGCTGGAGCTTTGCTCAGTGTGTTCCTGCTGGCCTACGCGCTTGCCCAGATCCCATCAGGTTTTGCATCGAGTAAATGGGGTGTGAGGAAGATCTTTTCGTTTTCAATGATCGCGACTTCGGTTCTGACCGGCCTGATGGGCACAGTCAGTTCGGTCATTGGATTGAAGATCTGCCGCTTCTTGCTCGGGATCGCAGAAGGCCCTCTGCCGATCGGGATCGCTTCGACCATCAATAATTGGTTCCCTGCTAAAGAAAAAGGCACCGCGACCGGAATTTTTCTCGCAGCTGTAAAGTTCGGCCCAGTCTTGGTGCCTCCACTGTGTGTGGCAATCGTCGCAATGTGGGGATGGCGAGAAATATTTTACCTCTTCGCGATCCCAGGTATTGTGCTGGCGATCATGTGGTACTTCTTGATTGCGAACCTGCCTGCAGAAAGCAAGTTTGTTAATCAGAAAGAGCTGGAGTACATCACTGACGAGGCCAATAACACCATCTCGCAGCAGAAAGCAGCTGTTGCGAGAGATTTCAAGAAACTGGATAAATTTATCCGTGTCTCGCCGGTTACCCCAATTACCACCAGCAAAGAGTTGTTTCTTTCTTGGAACGTAATTGGCTGCTCGTTGGGGTACAGCTTCCAAGTCGGCATCTCGATGATTCTTCTCTCCTGGATTCCGACCTACCTCGTCAGCGTCAAAAACTTCTCAATCATGAACATGGGCTTCGTAGCGGCAGCGCCGTGGGTTGGTGCCATTTTCGGGAATCTGCTGGGTGGCATCCTCTCAGACCGAGTGCTGGGCAAACGTCGTAAGCCAGGCATGATGCTCTCTGCATTGGCGACCGCCGGCATGATGTACGCGCTGATCAACTCGCCCAACGATCCGCTGCTTTATGCGTGCCTGATGTTCCTCACCGGTACGCTGATCAGCATTGGTTATTCGTCCTATATGGTCTATCCGATGGGCCTAGCTTCCAAAAAAGTCTTCCCAGTTGCGAGCTCGATCGTAAACACAGGGGGCCAGCTCGGGGGGGCTGCGGCGCCGTTCCTGGTGGGGCTGCTGCTGGATAGCTACGGTTGGTCGCAGGTCTTCATGGGCATGGCAATAGCTTCGTTTGTAAGCTTCCTTATTCTGCTGACAATTAAGGAACCTGTCCCTTCTATATCTCCAGTAGACGAGCCGACTGATGTTCCAGTTCAGCAGACTGCGATGAAACCGTTCAATGGCTAACAGCTAATTCGAATTAAGCTGCAACTAAAGATTGTTGTTTTACAAGAGGAGCTTGAAATGACTGGATCATTCAAAGCGCGAGTGTGTCGCCTGGATCTTTGGATAAACCCCATCTTTGACGAAACTTTGTCGCGCAATCCAGATGTATATCTTGATGTGGCATCTAGTGATCCATATTGCGCTGCCACTCAGGAGGCTCTTGCGAACGCACATGCGTACCATGTCTGTGCGGCCAAGGATGATCTACCAAAGCGTTGGTGGGTACACACTCATCTGATCAACGAGAGTCCCAACCTGTTGTGCGTGTCAGCCGGCGGCGCTGGGTATGACACGGTAGACGTCGATGCCTGTACCAAAGCGGGTATCCCAGTCGTCAACCAGGCAGGGGCTAATGCGCATTCTGTCGCGGAGCATACCTTCGCGTTGCTACTCGCTGTAATCAAGCGGGTAGTGGAGTCTGATAGGAAGCTGCGGACGGAGTCGGGCTTCAAGCGCGAAGACCTGACGGGTGACGAAATCCATGGCTGCACGATCGGACTTGTGGGTATCGGGGAAATCGGCACCCGCACCGCAAAGATTGCTGCAGGTTTTGGTCTCAAAGTTCTCGCCTATGATCCCAATGTTTCAGCGGAGGAAATTCGAGCTCGCGGTGCTGAACCGGTGAGCCTCGATGCACTGTTGAACGAGAGTGACTTTGTTTCGCTTCATTGCCCTCTGAACGCGCAGACCCGGCTTATGATTGGTGCCGAACAATTCGAAGCAATGAAGCCTGGATCAGTATTCATCTCGACTGCCCGTGGCGGTATCCACGATGAAGTGGCCCTATATAAGGCCTTGAGCTCCGGACGACTGCGGGGTGCTGGGCTGGATGTCTGGGAAGTTGAGCCACCACCCCACGAGGCGCCGCTGCTAAGCCTGTCGAACGTCGTAGCTACTTTCCACACAGCCGGGGTCAGTCAGGGCGGACGTCGAAACGTAGCACGATCTTCCGCGGAGCAAATTCTGATGATGATCGATGGCGTGCGTCCCCCGCACCTCCTCAATCCCGAGGTGTGGGAGCGCTTCCTGAGGCGCCGCGAGCAAGTGCTTGGCGTTTCAAAGGCGCTTGAGCCAGTTTGATGTAGCCTAGAGCGCCTCAACGGTCGGGGATATCCAACAGAGGCGCCTTTCATAGGCCTCCCTATTACCAGAGAGGAGCGAACATGAGTCTCTCTCGTCGTCACTTCGTGGCTGTCAGAGCTTCTACGGCAGGGATCGCCGCGACCATGCCCCTTTTCGATGATCGCGTTTCGGCTGTTCCCGGTGCGAAGCTCAGACCGGCGAATGCGTCGCTGGCCGATCATCACCAGCTACAGCGGCGCTTGGGTCTGAGTCGAATGGTCATCTTGCAGCCATCCACTTATGGCTTCAACAACCAGGTGATGTTGGATGGTTTAATAGCCAGCAACGGAGCTGCCCGTGGTATCACTGTCACGCTTCGGCGAGTTGCGCAAGGCGATCCCCGGTGTCCCCCCATACATGCTCACCGCGAGCTTGCGATATTTGGAGGCAGACGGACTTGCCGCTTGGACGGTCTTTGCAGAGGTATCGCCGCGTATTGAGTACGAGATCACCACGAAGGCTCGGAGTCTCGGGCCAACAATGGCCGCGCTGACCGCATGATGGGAGGAGTACTGCGATACCATACCGTCAAAAGGGCGCCGACCAGCACGATCAGTGAGTAGTGCCCGGATCAGATAACGTGTTCATCACTCCCATCGGGGGTAATCACCGATAGTGCTGGTATAGATGCTCACCCGATAGTCGACTTTCATTTGTGTGATGATTCGGCGCACGGTTTCTTACGGTGTATCCTGAAGATCGCGACCTCTGACGCATATCGTTCCTCGCGCCCCATCGTTGCGCGGGCAATTGCTTGCCAAGTAAAGAGTTCAATTATCAGATGCCGGGCTAGGGCCGTATGGTCGAATACAAGCGTGACGCTTAGATACCCCTGAGCATTACTCAGAGGTATTTTTCCAACCAACTCTGCTTATCACTGCCGCTGGCAATTTCTGCTTGGATAGCAAGCTCCATCGCATTGGTTTTATGAGCTAGGGCGAGAATCTCCGATGCCTGTTCTTGACTGAAGCTCACTAGCCCGTCTTCATCTCCAACGATGATGTCACCAGGGTTAATGATTTGGCCTCCGATGGTCACGGGAACGTTGATTTCGCCAGGCCCAGATTTGTAAGGGCCTCGATGTGTTACTCCGCAGGCATACAGCGGCTTCGATGCAAAAGCAGCAACGTCACGAATCGCACCATTGACGATATAACCCGCGCATCCTTTAGAGTCTGCATAAAGTTTGATCAACTCGCCTAGCACTGCGTTGGTCGTATCACCTTGGGCGTCGATGACGAGAACGTGTCCAGGTTGGATCAAGGGGAGGGCTTTGTAAATAAACAGATTATCGCCAGGTCGTGTTTTGACCGTCAGCGCTGTACCTACCAACTTACCCCGTTGATTATAACGGGTTAGCCCCGTTACACCGATATGACGCGAAAGATTATCACTGATGTGAGGTGTGACGACAGACTGGAATGCTTCAACAATATCGTCGGAAACAGGTGGTACCGCAGGATTTATTCGAAGACCTGGTAGGGACATGGGCGAATTCTCTTTGATGGATGAAGAATGCCAGGCGTGGCGATCGCCTGGCTGGTAGCCGATAACGAAATTAATCAGCGACTGAAGCAGGCCGCGACTCTTCGAGACCCATGGGCTCCGCAATTGTTAGCAGAATCACAAAGCTTAGGAGCGAACTGATGGCCATGAACATGAATACGTAGTTCCAGCCCAAGCTATCGAGCAACAATCCTGTAATAAATGGCGTAGCCGCTCCACCAAGCTGCCCGCCCATATTCACTACCGCACTGGAAATGGGGAATTTGCTCTTCGAAGCCAGCCCCATCGGATAGACCATGTAAGAGGAGTAACCAACAGAGAGCAGGACACCTGTTAAAAGCAGAAGAAGACCGTACTGGAGAGGATCAGCCGGCGAGTTGATCAGCAGATACATCATCCCAGCGGTGGCGAGGGCGGATAGCATCATTCCAGGTTTACGGCGCTTCCCGAGGACACGGTCGGACAGGAAGCCGCCGAGTATGTTACCAATCACTGCGCCTACCCATGGTGCGGCCGAAACCAAACCCATATTCACTAGGGAGTAGTTCTTCACCGTCACTAGGTAGGTAGGGATCCACGCCAATAGCACGCTGGAAATACCCAGTTGGAAGCAGTAACCAAGTGCGCATCCCCAGATGTTCCAGGAGGTAAAAATTTTGCGATTGGTGTCAAGCTCCGGGACGCGTCGGGCACGGATAAAACGATCAAGAGTTTTGAAGTCGCGAGCAGGACGGGTGGGTACCTGCATTTCTGTTTTCGGTTGTGAGGGATCCGCAGTGATGTAGTCGAGTTCAGCTTTATTGACGAAGCGGCTTTGGCTTGGGTGATCGGTCACCAACCAATACCACGCTAGGGCAAGGATAATCCCGGGAATCGCAAAGAAGTAGAAAATTTCACGCCATCCCCATACTGAGATGATCACGGCGCAGATGGGTGGCACGATGACGGGGCCGAATTTCACCGCTGACAGAAATATCCCTGTGGCGGTGCCTTTTTCCTTGGCCGGAAACCAGTTGTTGATTGTGGTGGTCATGCCGATTGGCAGAGGGCCTTCCGCAATACCGAGACCGACGCGGTAGAGCTTCAACGCGATGATGCTATGGATGGTACCAATGAGGCCCGTGAACACCGAAGTCGCGATCATGGCGGCGGGAAGTATTTTTCTTACCCCGAAACGGCTTGAGGCAAACCCGGAAGGCAGCTGAGCAAGCGCGTAGGCGAGAAGAAACAGGCTGATCAGCGCGCCGGCCTCTGTGTTACTCATCTCGAATTCTTTACGGATGAAGGGCAGTGCCACGCCGATGTTTGCGCGATCTGCGGCGGCGATGGTGTATACGAGAAAAATCATGCCGACGACCACCCAGCGGAACCCGCTAGGCTTTTCGGTTTTTGGTGAGGCAAGAGGGGAGTGGGGCATAGCGGTCGTACCAGTGATTGTTTTTGTTAGCTGGATTCTGGTAGCTATGGCGAGGTGGGAAAAAGCGATTTTTTTGAATGTTATTTGTTCGAAAAAAGGAAACTATTGTGAGCTGTCACCGGTTTGATTGGCCCTAGGGAAGCGTAACCGGCGCGTGAAACTCGATGCATTCGCTCGCGATATGGCGACACTGCTCAATCAGCGCTCGGTTGTCATCTCGTCTCCATTGAAAGGTGTATTGAAGAGGCCGAAGAGATGGAAATCGGGGCAATTCCACCAGTAAACCACGCGAGACCAGCGACTTGGCCCACGCTTTTGGAAGAAAGCCGATTCCAAGCCCTTGGACGATTAAGCCAGCGATAGCGCCCCAGTTTTCGCAGGAAAGTAAGCGTTTTGGGCTGACGTGCTGATCAGCCAGCCAGTCGTCTAGAATGCGCACGGTGCCTGCGGTGGCTGGCAAGCTTATAAGCACTGTTTCGACCAAGTTCTCAGGTAGCAGTGTACTGATGTCGGCAGAAGCCAGCAGGTCTGGACGGCTGACCCACTCGAACTCCGCCTGGCCAATTATCTGGGAGGAGATGCTGGCTCTAGTAGAGGGGCCTGCTATAAGCGCAAAGTCTAAGTCACCTTCGGCTAAACGCTCTTCAATCGTCTGCCCGACCCCGACGCTTGGCTCGACCAACAACTGGGGGTGCGCCTGCTGCAGTTTGTCCACCATGCGTGACAGCCATGTAAGTCCCGTAAGCTCCCCCGCACCAAACCGACAGCGACCTTCTAGCGCTGAGTTGCTTTTGGCCAGGGAGAGGAATCGTCCAGCGTGAGCGAGCAGGTCTCTCGCATGTGGTACCAACTGCTGGCCCGAAGCTGTGAGCGATGCCGCTCGCCCGCTACGATTGAACAGCTCGGCTCCCAGAGAGTCTTCAAGCTCCGAGATTCTTTTTGAAAGGGAGGACACTGAGATGTTGAGTCTACCGGCCGCAATGGCGAAGCTTGCGCACGTCGCTGCCCAGTAAAACGCTTCCAGTTGTTTGAGCGTCATGACGATTTCTCTTCGAAAAAAGCGAACGAATCACTCTAATATTATTCGCTTTAGGATGTTAAACCACTTGCTTATTGTGTGGTGACTACGTCCACAAAAAGAAGAGTCGAAATCATGCAACGCCTACTGCGTCACTGCCTTTCACTGCACGACTTTGAAAGGATCGCCCGCCGAAAGCTGCCCAAACCGTTATACGCATACGTGTCCGGTGCTGTGGAGGACGAGGCGTCTGTCACCGACAACCGCGCTTGTTTTGGTGATTACAGTTTTCTACCCAACGCATTGGTAAATGTTTCGAAGATCAACACCGGCGTCAATCTTGATGGGCTATCGTTCGCGGCGCCGATTGGGATCGCACCTATGGGTATCGCGGCGATCACTAGCTACCGGGGTGATGTGACGATGGCCCGCGCTGCGGCAGCGGCCAATGTCCCGTGCATTATGAGCGGCTCTTCGCTGATTCGGCTTGAGGAGGTAATGGAAGCTGCGCCGGGTACATGGTTCCAAGCATACCTCCCTGGTGACGATGCCCAGATCAACGCCCTGATAGACAGGGTGGCCGCTGCAAAAGTCGAAACCTTGGTATTGACAGTAGACACTCCGGTAGCCGCGAATCGTGAAAACAACGTCCGTGCCGGCTTCTCAACGCCCCTGAGGCCGAGCCTGAAGCTGGCCTTTGAAGGGATCACGCATCCCGAATGGCTATGCCGCACTTTCTTGAAGACGTTGATAAAACACGGCATGCCGCACTTTGAAAACAATTACGCAACCCGTGGTACTCCAATCGTTGCGAAAAACGTTCTCCGAGACTTTTCTGATCGGGGGCATTTGAGCTGGGAGCATGTGCGAGCGATCCGCAACCGATGGAAGGGCCGACTGATTATTAAGGGCATCCTGAATCCGGCGGACGCAGTCAAAGCTATCGCGGTTGGTGCAGAAGGGATCATCGTGTCTAACCATGGCGGGAGGCAACTGGACGGAAGCGTTGCCCCCCTGCGAATTCTGCCGCGTGTCATCGAAGCAATTCCGAATAGCTTGGTCATGCTCGATAGTGGAATCAGGCGCGGTACCGACGTAATGAAAGCCATGGCGTTGGGAGCGAAGGCGGTATTCATTGGCAGGCCATTCAACTATGCAGCAACGGTGGCAGGGGAGGATGGGGTTAACCATGCCATCAAGCTGATTTGTGATGAGCTCAAGCGGGACATGGGTTTGCTTGGGGTGACCGAAGTCACAAGCCTCTCGCTGTCGCACCTCTTTCATAGAGGGCCGATGCTTTGCGACTGATCCAGGAAGATTTTCTTCCATGATTCCAGCGATCAATAAAAAGGGCCGCTACATTTCTGTAGCGGCCCTCGACACTGAGCTCCGTCAGAACAGTGTCGTCCCTGTCAGCGGCTTAGTGAATCAAAACACGCTGACATTTTCGAAACCACAGTGTGGCGTGATTCCGCAGGACTCGGTTGAGCTTTTACTTATTGGTTGAGAGATGGGCCGGATGACCAGCAGCGTTCTCTTCAGCGTTAAAATGCTCTTGGATACTGTCACGCTTGCTTTCCCATCTAGCGATTACCAGCGGAGCGAGCGCGTTGCCCAGTACGTTAAGCGTCGTGGTACCCATGTCCATGATGCGGTAGATGCCGGCGATGAAGGCAATGCCTTCGAGTGGGAGGCCCGCACTCGCCAAGGTGGCTGACAGGATCACGAACATGAAACCCGGAACGCCGGCAGCTCCCTTAGAGGTAAGCACCATGGTCACAACCAGAAGTGCCTGCTGAGTCAGATCCAGCTCAATGCCATACAACTGGGCCACGAAGAGCGTGCCGATGCCCAGGAAGAGGGAGGCTCCATCCAAATTGAAGGAGTAACCAACCGGCACGACAAAGCTGATCAGCTGCCGAGGCGCGCCGAACTTCTCTAGTTTGTCCATCAGCTGTGGCATCACCGCAGCAGAGCTGGCAGTAGAGAAGGCGAGAACGAGTTCATCCTTGATGTGTTTGATCAGAGCGATCAAGTTGATGCCTGCGAGCTTTGCGATGGTTCCCAGCACGAACACTGCGAAGAGAACGTAGGCGAGGTAGGTGACGACGATGAGCTTCGCCAGAGGAAGCAGTGAAGAGAAGCCGAAGTTGGCGACTGTGACAGCAATCATCCCGAAGACGCCGATAGGTGAATAGGCCATGACCATCGAGGTTACTCGGAACATGGCATCACTGATCCCACGGAAAACATCCAGCACCGGTATCTTGCGCTCCTGCGGCAGGCTCGACAAGCCCAAACCAAACATCACAGCAAAGAACAGGATCGGGAGGAGGTTTCCGGTCGCCATCGCATTTACGATGTTGTCTGGCACGATCCCGAGAAGCAGACTAGCTACGCCGTGGCTGCTGGAACCAGAGTTCGGCAGGTTGACGTTTACCGCATTGAGGCTATGAAGGTCTGTACCTGCTCCAGGTTGCAAGACATTACCGATAATCAAGCCGAAAATGATTGCGGTGGTGGTCACGCAGAAAAAATAGAGCAGTGTCTTGGCGCCCATTCTCCCTAGGGCCTTACTATCACCATGGCCAGCGACGCCGACAACCATGCAGCAGAAGACGATTGGAACGACGATCATCTTCATCAGTTTAATGAAGAGGTCACCGGCGGGTTGTAGGATGTTATCGATCAACCATGGCCGGGCGTCGGGATAATGGTTGAGGATGGCACCTACGATGATGCCAGCGATGAGACCGATGAGAATTTGAGCGACGAGTGGAATTTTGGGCTTATGCATGTCCGTCTCACAGATTAAGCGGCAGGATCTTTTTGTTGGTGATCCGAGCGCCTCCCTGCACTCGTAATTGTTGTTATGGGTAACGCTTAGGACAGGGATTCGCAGGCTTTGCGAAGGCGTGCGCAGCCTTCCCGTATAACCTGGTCTCCACTGGCAAAGGACAAGCGGACATAAGGACTGATGCCGTAGGCCTCACCGAGTACAGTGGCAACGCCGGCCTCTTCGAGCCAGAAGCGCACCACGTCCGCGTCGGTCGAGAGCAGCGATCCATTTGGAGTCTTCTTGCCAATGAGTCCCTCAACGTTCACAAAGATGTAGAAGGCACCGTCGGGAGAGGTAAACGAAAGGCCAGGCACTTCAGAGAGCAATCCGGTCATCAGATCGCGCCGTGCTTCATAGAGGCTGGCCATTGCTTTGACCGGGGTTTGATCACCTGCAAAAGCGGCAACTGCTGCAGCTTGGCTGATCGAGCTCGGGCAGGTCGTGCTTTGCGAAAGCAATTTGCCAATGGCCGCGATCAACCACTTCGGGCCGGCGCCAAAGCCCAGCCGCCATCCGGTCATGGCATAACCTTTCGATGCGCCATTTATGATCAGAATACGATCTTTGAGATCAGGGGCTGCAGTAACGAACGAAATGTGGCTCTTGCCGCCGTAGACAAAGTGCTCGTAGATCTCGTCTGACATCATCAAGACGTGCGGGTGATCGCGAAGTACTTGAGCGATGGATTTGAGCTCATCCAAGGTGTAGACCGCACCGCTGGGATTATTCGGGCTGTTCAGGATGAGCCATTTCGTTTTCGGCGTGATGGCTCGAGCAAGCTCCGCTGCGGTCAGCTTGAAGCCATTCGCTTCACGACCTTCGATAATCACCGGGGTACCACCACTGAGTTTGGTGATATCCGGATAAGAAACCCAGTACGGGGTGTGGACGATGACTTCATCGCCTGGGTTCAGCGTGGCCGCGAGAGCCTCAAAGATAATCTGCTTACCGCCGGTGCCAGCGACAACTTCATCAAGGAAGTAAGTCAAACCGTTGTCACGCGCTAGCTTAGTGACAATGGCTTCGCGCAGAGTAGGAGTTCCCAGGGTACTGGTGTAATGCGTATCCCCACTGGCCATCGCTTTCGATGCGGCGTCCAGAACGTGCGCGGGGGTATCGAGGTCAGGCTCGCCCACTGTGAAGTTCACAATATCGCGGCCCTCGGCACGCAGCTTTGCAACTAATGCATTCGCCGCGATGCTTGGGGAGGGGGCAACGCTGAGGACACGCTTGGACAGGTAGGCGTTCGTCATGTTCGTCATCTCACAGCAAGCCGGCCTTGGACAAGGCGTTGTTGATCCAGGATTGATCAGTTGACCCATTCGCAATCTCGGCTTTAACACGCTCCTCCAAAGCTTCGTGATTGCGTGCCATTACCAGCAGGTCTTTAGCGATGGCCTGCGGGAAAGCCACCAGGCCGTCTTCATCCCCTACGACGATGTCGCCTGGGTTGATGACCATACCGCCGATGCTTACTGGAACATTTATCTCGCCCGGCCCGGTCTTATATGGGCCGCAGTGGACTACGGCGCGGGCATAGCACGGGGTGGAACTGAAGCTGGCAACATCGCGGATGGCGCCATCCACCACGAAGCCAACACAACCGTGCTGTAGAGCATAGAGCTTGATCAGTTCGCCGATAACCGCGTTCGTGGTGTCGCCCTGAGCATCAACGACCAGTACATCGCCGGGACGCAGCATGGTCAGTGCCTTATAGATGTACAGGTTGTCGCCGGGGCGAGTTTTAACAGTGAGAGCGGTGCCGACCATCTTTCCGGTTTGGTTATAACGAGTCAGTCCTCGCGCGCCGATGTGCCGACCCATGTTGTCGCTGATGTGAGGCGTGACGACCGTGCGAAACGCGTCGATCAGATGATTAGCCGCAGGGGCAGGAGAAGGATTGATTCGAGTGCCGGGAAAAGACATGGGGTCTCCGTGAAGCTCATTTTTGTTCGGAGCCTGATCTTAGGGCGGCCTGCACTCAATTTTTAGCGATATTTATCTATGCTGTAATATCTCTTTTTGGAATGTTTTCTGGGTGGTGTATGGTAGAGCTGCACTGGTTGGCGGCGATGATTCTCCACTCGGACGAGATCTTCTAAGCCCGACTCCACACCAATTTTGGAAAGCTGATGGACTAAGTGAATGATTACCTTCAAGCAGCTAGAGGCGCTCTACTGGATTGTCGAGATGCGTGGGTTTGAACCAGCATCCGCAAAGCTAAACATGACTCAGTCTGCTATCTCCAAGCGTGTTCAGGAGCTTGAGGTGGCACTGGATATTGAAATATTTGACAGGGCCAAGCGAAATGCTCGCCTTACGGAGAAGGGCGCCGAGCTTTACCAGTATGCCGCCGACATGCTCAGTCAACGCGATTTGATGCTTGAGCGGGTGAGTTCCAAGCACGTCTTAGTACGGCGATTTCGCATTGGCGTTACAGAGCTCACTGCGTTGACTTGGTTACCCAGCTTAATCGAAAGCATTCGCGATGCTTACCCCTTAGTTACCATTGAACCCTCGGTGGAGCTGAGTACTGAACTGTTCAAAAAGCTCGAGGCAGACCAGCTCGATCTTATCATCGTGCCGGATATATTCGATGATGCCAGGTTCCTGTCCACGCCCTTGAAAGCTGTTGAAAACGCCTGGATGTGTTCCCCGACTTTGTACTCCAGCACAGAGCCTATGGAGCTTCAGGATCTTGAACAGTTCACTGTTCTAACTCAGGGCGGTAGTTCGGGAACTGGTCTGATTTACGATAGATGGTTTACGCAACACGATGTCAGATTCAATCGAACGATCATCAGTAACTACCTAGTGGCCCAGGTTGGCCTGACGCTATCTGGCCTTGGTATCAGCTATCTGCCTAAACGATGCATGTCATTCCTGATCGACCAAGGGCAGCTGTCTGTAATCAACACTAAAACCGCTTTACCGCTGGTTAGATACTCCGCTGTGCATCGGGCTGACCGGGTGTTGGGCCTGACCGTTGAGGTTTCCAAATTGGCTGTAAAAACCTGTAATTTCGATCAGATGCTTCTGCACAAGCTGCCCTGAGGAAGTGGCTGGGCCTTTGAAGCGGACATCCTGATGGACGAATGGCCAGTCTCGAAGAGGAAGTGCGGGCAAAAGGAAGCCCGCTGTTAGGCGGCAAAGACTATTACACGTAGGGGGATGGCTTCAGAATATCCGATGATCCGCCAAAATTGAGTGAAAGAAACTGAATCAGGTGCCTGGCGGCATCGTCAGAATGATCTTGCCGACATTGAGTGAGGCTTCCATTTTCCGATGAGCATCCGCGGCCTGCGCCAATGGGAAGATGCTATCAACAACGGGCTCGAGACTACCTCCTCCCTCAAAACGATCAAGCCAATGTTCGCGGAAGCGTTTGACCATCGCATGTTTTTCGGGCTGTGTGCGGGACTTCATTACCGTGCCTATGATCTGCAGGTGGCGATACAGAATGTCCTCCAATCTGAGGCCGACATCGCCCCCGCCGCCCAGGATACCGACCTGGACCAGTCGGCCACCCTTGGCGAGCGACTTGATATTCCTAATGAAGTAGGGCTCGCCCACAAAATCGATGATGACATCCACACCTTGACCATTGGTGTGATTTGCGACGACCTGGGCGAAGTCCTGCGTTCTGTAGTCGATGGCGAAGTCGGCTCCCAAATGCTCGACGCGGGACATCTTGCCGCCCTCGGTCGTGGCAAAGACCTTGGCGCCTGTGGCGTAAGCAAGCTGCACGGCTGCTGAGCCAACGCCTCCAGCAGCAGCATGAATGAGTACTGACTCGCCTTGTTTCAGTTTCGCCAGGTGGATCATCGCTTCGTGAGCGGTCACAAAGACTTCCGGGATCGCTGCAGCATGCACGTAGTCGAGTGCAGCAGGAATCGGCATCGCCATGCGGTAATCGATACGCGCGATTTCAGCATAGGCGCCGCCACCTACAACCCCCATCACCCGATCGCCGACCTGATAACCTGACACCTCGCTGCCAACCTCGAGCACCTCACCCGAAATTTCCAAGCCGATGATCAGCGAGTCGCCGAAGTTGGGACGCCCATAGCCACCGGTACGATGGGTCAGATCAGCTCGGTTAACGCCGGCAGCATGCACGCGAACCAGCAGGTCGGAGGGGCGAACTTGTGGCACAGGTACATCACTTACCTGGAGGACTTCAGGGCCGCCAAAGGTTTCAAAGGTGATCGCTTTCATGGCTTCAAAGGCTCCGAGTCAACGAGCGTCGAATGGGCTATGGCAGATGCAGTGATCGCTGCAGGAAATCCTGCATAAAAGGAGAGGTGGGTAATTGCTCCGGCAAGCTCTTCACGCGTTATCCCGTTGGCAACGGCTCGCCGTAGGTGGGCCGGCAATTCATCGGAGTGGCCGCCAGCAATCAGTGCTGCGATGGTGATCAGACTGCGGTCGCGTGGTGACAAAGAGGCGTCCCCCCAAATTTGTGGGTACAGCGTTGAGTCAATGAACTCCGATAGTTTCGGCGTGAAAGCCCTGGCGGCCTCACGAGGGCTTGTAAAGTTGAGACCTGTCATGGAGCGGCTCCTCAAATCTGGCTGATGAATTTGTTGGTGAGGTAGTGCTCGATACCTTCGATGCCGCCTTCCGAGCCGTGACCGCTTTCCTTAATGCCGCCGAAGGGAAGCTCTGTGGCGACGATGCGGTATTGATTTACTCCGATCATGCCGGCCTCCAAACCATCAGCAACATCAATGGCCGTCCGTGCATTGGTGGTGAACGCATAGGCCGACAGGCCATAAGGCAAACGATTTGCCTCGGCCAATCCATCAGCCAGCCCTTCGAATGGCATCAAGATGGCGATTGGGCCGAACGGCTCCTCGTGCATGATGCGGGCATCCATTGGCACATCGGCTAACACGGTGGGTGCAAAGAAGAAGCCTGGCCCTGGCATGGCTTCGCCGCCGGCCAACACTTGCGCGCCCTTGGCGACAGCGTCAGCCACCAGTTCCTCCATCTTGTTCAGTTGCCGCAGGTTGGCGAGCGGCCCGACTTGCGTATGAGGGTGCATGCCGTTACCGACCAGGAGTGCTTTGGTCGCGGCAACGAATTGATCGACGAATTGCTGGTACACACCGCGTTGAACCAGGAATCGGGTTGATGAAATGCAGACTTGGCCGGTACCGCGGAAGCGGTTGGCGACGCCTTCCACAGCGGCTCGCTCCACATCTGCATCATCGAAGACCAGCACCGGGCCATGGCCACCCAGCTCGAGCGTGATCGGCTTCACTCCTTCGGCTGCGCGACTCGACAAAAGACGGCCAATAGGCACTGAGCCAGTGAACGTGACTTTGCGAATGATCGGTGAGGCGATCAGCTGGCTTGAGACCTCATCGGGCACTCCAAACACGACCTGCAGCACACCTTTGGGCAAGCCAGCATCATCAAGAGCACGAGCAAGGGCGAGGGCAGTTGACGGGCTTTCCTCGCCAGGCTTGAGAACGACGCTGCAGCCGGCCGCGAGCGCAGCAGACAATTTGCGTGCTGGCGTAATTGCCGGGAAATTCCAGGGTGTGAACGCGGCAACGGGGCCTATTGGCTGGCGCTTGACCAGTTGCAGGACTCCGGGGCGATTGGCCGCTACCACACGCCCATCGATACGACGCGCACTTTCAGCGAACCATTCGAAATACTCGGCTGCCCGGGTGACCTCATCCATGGCTTCGCCAATGGGCTTTCCTTCTTCCAGTGTCATCTGCGCAGCGATGTGTGCCGCACGCTCCAGTATCAGGTCGGCAGCGCGCTTGAGAACCCGGGCACGCTCAGCTGGAACGGTCTTGCTCCATTGCTCAAAACCTTGCTGTGCCGCCTCAAGGGCCAGATCGAGCTCGTCGGCAGTAGCCAGAGGCACCTGACCGATGACTTCTTCTGTTGCTGGGTTTCTGACGGTCAGAGTTTTACGTCCGTCTGTGTCGATCCATTTGCCGCCGATGAAAAGGTAGAGCGAGTCGTAGGGTGTGCTCATGGCTGTGGCCTTCATAAGATTCTCTGTTGAACTGCCCCGTGAAGCTCCGTAGGGCTTGGAGGACGATGGCTGGTGCCGGCCCGTGGAATTGAGTCTATGGAGGTCAGCGACAGGGATTTAGCCCTGCTGAAGGGAATGATTGTTGTGTAGAAAGGTAAAGTCGCTTTCAAAAGCACACCGATTTACACACATTGCCAGGTGAATGAGTTGGCTCAGGGGAAGAGGGTGATGGACAAGTTTTCTAATATGTCGGTGTTCGTGAAGGTCGTTGAAATGGGCAGCTTCACAGCGGTTGCCAACCATCTCGACTCAACCGTGGGGAATGTGTCGCGGGCGGTGTCGGCACTCGAGCAGATGCTTGATACGCGCCTGTTACAGCGCTCCACCCGGCGCTTGTCGGTCACCGATGCGGGCAGACGATTCTATGAGCGCTGCACCGCCATCCTTGCCGACCTCGAGAACGCTGAAGCAGAGGCGAGTAATGCATTGCTCCAACCCCGAGGTACGCTTCGCGTCCATTGCGTGCCTGGGCTTGCTCGACACCTTGTCACTGAGGCAGCACTGGAGTACCGCAAGGCGTTTGGTGACGTAACGGTCGACTTGATGCTCTCGCAGCGCATGCCGAATTTGCTGGAAGACCAGTTGGACGTGTCGATTCAGATCGCCAGGGTGCTGCCAGACTCAAGCTATGTCAGCCAAAAAATTGGAGTCAGCCACTGCGTGTTGGTGGCATCGCCCGAATACTTGGCGAACCATGGAGCACCCGAGACACCCGCAGAGCTGGTTGATCACCAATGTCTCTTACTGGGTACTGTGGATTACGCGCGAGATGAGTGGCAACTGAAGAGTCGAATGGGTGATGCAACGTTTATTCCCAGCGGGCCAAGCTTCAGTGTGAATGACATGGAGGCCATGTCTGTAGCTGTCAGAAGCGGTGCGGGTATCGGCTTGCTCGCGGGCTTTGCAGCCATCAACGATTTACGCTCGGGGAAAGTGGTGCGTGTGCTACCCAATTATTTCACTGAGGAGCGGAATGTGTACGCGGTGTATTCATCGCGGCAGTTCATCGACGCCAAGATCACCCGGTTCATTGAGTCTCTGAAGGACAAGGTCGGGAGCCAGCTGGCGGTGATTGCCGAGGAGCTGATAAATAGTTGACGCTGGTGAGCGCTCCAGTCCAACGGACGAATGCCCCGAAACGATGAGCAGTTGCGGGCAAAAAGAAAGCCCGCTGCTAGACGGGCAAGGGAGCCTGTATCACACGTAGGGGTAGCTACAGATTGCTACGCAGAGCGTGAAAATAAAGGTATCTGTTCGCCCGACCGCAGGTAAATGGATTGCCGTTGATTGAGCGGCTTTCTTGATTTCGTTCTGATAAAGCCCCTTGTCCTAGTTTTTGTGAACCCTGTGTGGATTAATCACCAGCCTCTTGGCGTCCGTTGTCACGGGACAGGCCCATGCAGACTCCTGCCGGGCTGCCCAGTTTCTTGAGAGAGTCTCCCGCTGCGCTTTTGGTGCGGTATAGGAACTATGACAGTGTAAGCATTCAGATTCGTACAAAGTTAACGGATGTCGTGCCGTGGGAGTGGCCTAAACTGGATAATATGGTCTCCCTGCTCAACGCGAATCTAGCTGAATCCGATGCTCCAAATATTGAAAGCTTCGAGCCATTGTCATCGACGCAGAGCTACCCATACCCATGGCATGAGAGTAATCACGATGAAGAAGGATCTCAGCAAGGTTTTGCTTCCAGACCATCCGATGTACACCGATGCAGTTGATGCTTTGAAACGGTACCACCAAGCTCAAGCCAACGGTGTGACGGGCACTGAGCTTGAGCGCCTTCGTCTCATGGCGGAGCACCAGTTTCAAGCAGTCACCGACTATCAACTGCGTGCGCTCGGTGGGCCGGCGGAGCCTAGCCACTGAAAGTCCCTACTACACACCGTACCGCTTGTTCCCACCAGAAGTGATGCAGTAGCGACCGCCCCGGGGGCCTATACAGACTCGACCCGAAGAGCAGGGGCACGAAGAGCTATGGCCGGACGTGTTGATGCGCGCAGGCTGGTGAGCTGGCTGGTTTCTTTTCGGCTGCCGGGTAGCGAAGCAATTGGAGCCGCTGCACAGATTTTTGTAAGATACCCATCGTTGCGGTTGGCCGTCGAGGCTGATTCGCGCCCATTCCGCTTTCTGCTCATAGACCTGAACCTTCTCCCCTCGCTTGAGGCTGGAGATCACTTTCCCTCCCGGTTGAGCGCGCAGATTCAGCTTGTCCGCGTTGACGAAATGCTCGGGTGCCGAGGCTTGTGTAGGTTGTGGTGCTGGTGACGAAGCTGAGGCCAGAGTGCTAACCGGCGCCTGGCTGACTGGTGGCTCAGTTTTAGGAGAATCCTTCTTGCCAATGGCCCAGATCACCACGAAGAGAACCAGCAGAGGCAGGAGCCATGAGTGACCTTTCTTGCGCATATCCTTTGCACCCTCGAAATGATTCTGTCCTTTTTAGCAGTGGCTAGCTGGGGCCTAGCGAGCAATTCTCCATCTGCCACCACCGATGCTATTCAGCTTAGCCGAGTGAGGCGGCTGTAAGCGGCAGCAGCCTAGGCGGCATCAAGCCGTCTTCGGAAGATCAATAAATGAGAGACACCAGGCGGAGCGGGCAAGGCTGATGGAAGGTCGCCCCGCAGCCGAGACTTCAGCATACGACGATGGCTCGAATCACGAATGCCGGGCCTTGCTCTACAGTGCGTTCAACATCCGCTTCAGAGTTTGATGTTCCCACGTTGATAACAGAGCAACAGGATCCGCCCGAATACCTGGATCGAACCCCCAGCGCTGACCATCGGGACTCTCACAGCTCGCGCAGTAGTCCGGCTCATCTCCATCGTTGTAAATCGTGATCAGTCAGCCCTCTACATCGACCTGGCAATGGCGTGCAGCTGCTCTGTGAACAGGCTGCTTACCTTCGTCATTGTCCGACGCCCGAACACCGCCTCTCGCAACACCTGGCTGACGTCCCGGGCCGTCAAAGCGCCTGATGGTACGTCGTGCTGGTTATGTTCGGTCATACGCTGAGTGTCTCTCAGTGATCAGCCATCGATAATACCTTGTGTCAAAGGTGCTACGGAAAACACTCGGGGTAGGGGTGTTTGGTGGATGCAGTGACAGGAAGAAGTTGGAGTACAAATGTGCTCCATGGCGCTAGTGAAAGCTGACTTGCTCCCCTCGTGCAACCAGCTAGCAGGTTGCGCTGCCTCCACGAACGACAGTTCAGGCAATGTGGCGATCCGTCTTCTTCTGGCATGCAGCCTTTGAGTCATCTCTGGTGTCCTTGATGTATCGCTCACGAGATCCGCGCTATGAATCCAACGACACCAGACGGACGCTATTTCGTTGTCAAAGGTCAGCTCTGGCGCTGCACGAATCCTTCATTGAGTGAATGCGAGCGACAACGCCTTGTGCATGCCCTGATGGATGCTCGACGAGATGTCAAAAAGGCCAAGCGCGCTAACGATTCGAGCATGCTGAAATCTGCGCGTGCGCGAGTGAATGCAGCCAAAGTGCGTCTGGGCGAGCGGGGGCCCGTTTGGTGGGACGACGGCACCCCGGACTACAATCGCTGTCTGGTAGACCTTTCACCATACGCTGATTGGTACAACGCTTTGGATGCCACAAAGGGTGAGTAATGTACGTCGAAAAGACCTTCACACCTCAACAGCTATTTGAAATGGTGTGGGAGCGACCCGTTCTCATCATCGCAAAGGAAATAGGTGTTTCGGATGTGGGCTTGTCGAAGGCCTGCCGCAAAGCGGGGATCACGTTGCCTACCCGGGGGCATTGGGCCAAGCCAGTCTCAAAACGCCCGCGTCGTCCAAAGCCCCCAGCCTCCACCACGCCAATCACGTTTCACGTTCTAAATGTCGAGAAGGCTGTCAGGCTGAGGCCAGAAAATGTAATCAAAGACCCTAAAATCTTGATCGTGCCAACGGAGTTATCTGACCCCCATCCGTTGGTAAAAAAATGGCTTGGTACAGCGAGGAAGGCCAAAGAGTTCAACAGTGCACTGCTATTCGACAAAATCAAGGTATTGAACTCGCACGTGTCCCGGAATGAGGTGGATCGCTGCGCGCTTCTGTATGACTGCTTGATCAAAGCCAGTGAGTCGTTGGGGTTCACCTGGGGTTTTGGTAGTAAAGGTAGTTTCGTGCGAGTCGACGGGGAAGAGCTACTGATCACGATCCAAGAGCGCATAAAACGCTTCGATATTCCACCGCCTGCTCCCAAACCTATCAAGCCTGGGCAGCGATGGGAGCCTGATTTTACAGCGATGTGGGCCGCTCGTTTTGGGTGGGAGCCCACTGGCGTATTGTCTCTTATCGTCGACGCGCGATCCGAGGGTCTCATTCAAAAGACTTGGACTGATAGCAAGACAGGGAAGGTTGAGTCGAAGCTTGGTCAGATCCTGCCAGGTCTCGTTCGCATTGCCCTTTCTGTGAAAGCCCAGCGATCATCCGATGAAGCTAGTCGCCGTCGATGGGCTGAGGAGGAGCGAGTGCGCAAAGAGAGGATTAACCAGCAGCGTCGTCTGGACAAGCTGCGTCAAAATCTGATGAAAAATCTAAAAGGCTGGGAGCGCGCTCAGCGGCTGCGAGCGTTCATCCAGGCGACAGTTGAAGGTTCGCCTCCGGACGAAGCAACTCAGATGGCATTGGCGATGTGGGTTAGCTGGGCTACACAACAAGTTGAGCTGCTTGATCCATTAAAAGTAGATATTTCTAAAGTTATTGAGCTGTCCGTGGATTTGCCGAACTCACAATACGGCTACTGGAGCAGCAGTAAGCAAGACGATGACTGGTGGCCATGAATTTTCATTTGGTTTTGAACTTTAACTGCGCTAATCTTATCTTAAGACTATCTACACATTACGGAGTATGCAAATGTCGCGTTTGGCAGAGTTTCGTCAGCTTGAGCAAAAATTGGCAGCCCAGTTGGCTGAGCTGGAAGCTATGAAGGGCAGCAGTGAGCTTCAAAAAGAGATCGAGTTTGAGACCAAACTGCGTGATTTGTTGAATAAGTATGGATTCAGCCTGCGGGACATTATCAACCTTCTGGATCCCCAGGCTGGTCGTCGCGCCGCTGCTCCTGCGGCTGTGGAGAAGGCACCGCGTCGTGCGCGCCAAGTGAAGCAGTATAAGAATCCGCACAACGGCGAGATCATTGAGACTAAGGGCGGCAACCACAAGCTGCTCAAGGAATGGAAGGCCCAGTACGGGGCGGATGAAGTGGAATCCTGGGTGTCCTGAGAATTGCTTGTTAATCAAGAGGCGGCCCGGCGGGCCGTTTTTTGTTAGGTAGAAAAAATAGCGAGCTGCGCTTTGGTCGACGAGCGCCATGATTGGCTAATCGCCGAATCGCGCGAAGTATTACTCCAACGATTTCTGCGTTCAGGCGACGACCCAGCTTGGGCACCGTGCGACAGGGCATTGCCAGCCCAGGAAGCTGCGGTAGGGGCTCTCTGGCTGAACGGCGACGCGCAGCAGATCTTCCAGGTACCGCTCCACTGAGGTGGACGAATCCAAGTGACTACCGGGGGAGGCTGTGAGTGGCGTTGTGAATGTAGCCTCGGTGGCAAGGCTGCATTCTGCGTGCGTGCGGTGCCAGTACTGTAAGCTTTGGCTGGATGAACCCAGGCAACGTGCTCCAGATCGTGGGCCGGATGTGCTTACCATCCTGCGTAATGGCTTAAGAGGTGTGCCCACGTCGTCAACGCCTGACCGTCTCTGCGAAGGATTTGAAGCGCCTTCGCTGCAGGAATTTTGGTCGGGCATCCGCCAGTTAGGAAACACTTGTCCGGCCCCGAATGATAAAGGTGCATCAGTGTCAGAACCATAATCTGTTGAACGGCCTCCATCGATCTGTAGGATTTGCGCATGGCCTTCAACAGGGCAGGGATAGCCTCAGATTGCTGATAGTCGTAGCCCTGTGGCCGCATAGTGAAGTGACGACCCTGAGAGCCATAGGGCTTTACTTGGATGAAGCAACTCTCCAGCTGATAGTCATCGACAATCTTCCACGCAGTTTTCCCAAAAACTTCGCCTCTCAGCGCTGTCGATGGGTAAACTGGAGGCTCAGCACCACAGACCATGGCCAGGGCTGTGGATTCAACCCCGTCCATACAGGGCGTATTATCGACTAAGTCCACAAGTGCGTAGTTAGGGATCCGGCCTGCAGCAAAGTGGGGGTCAATAGCTGCATAGGCAGTCATGGCTACCGGGGTGCTAGAATGGTGGATGTAGCATGAACTTGCCGTCTCCATATCCGTGAATGCCCAAGTACCCCTAAACGTTCTGTATACTCCTAGTTCACTGAGCAAAGAAAAAGCGTCACTCACATAGTGGTTGCTCATCGGGATGTCTCATCTTGCCGCTGTGTAATGCATGTCAGAAGTGGAATGTCATGATGGAGAAGCATTGGCTCCGAAGTTCGCTGCTGCGTAGGGGGGATGTTTCCGGGCTGCAGTGAACTGGATTCGCTAGTGAAGAGTGGGCTTCTTCCCTGCGCTAGCTTTCTCCACGCCAGGTATCTCGACAACATCCAGGTACTGAAGCGCCGATGGCTCATTACAATATAACAAACCATTGTCTCGTTCGATGGGGAATTCGTTTTCTATTGTCTGGTGTTCGACATGAGGCCAGACCTTCGTTCAACGTCAGGTCGCGGTCGTTCCTGCCGGAAACCTACTGTCAGATATTTACCGCCGACAATGTGCGATGTATGCCCTGTCCACGCCCTTATCTTTTCCAATGACAACGCAGGTTTACTCGCGAGCATGAGTTTAGAAGCGAACTCCAAGGCAATTTTGCGTCTCTCGGTATGAGTTGGCACGATATCTTCCTCGTGAGTTGAAGGTAAGTCTCTGGGTGAGTACGGTGAGGTTAGCGTTGAGTTCATATTAGTCAATCGTAGCGTATTGACTAGCTGACTTTTCCGGATGAAAGGTAGTTTAACTATCAATATATGCCTTAATCGTAGGTTTCTACTTGGAGGGTCTTGACCGTAGCCGTTTGGGTTCATGGCGAATGACTGCTACCCCAATTTGGGGTAGCTATCTGAAGGGTGGGGAAGGTGGAAAGCTAGACTGAGATCAGAACCCCGAATTGGGGTTGAGTAAGAAGTAAATTTTCTGAAAGCAGGGGTTATTGAAGTTCTTTAAAGCTCGATTGATTTAAGTATAAAAATCTTGAGTTATCATTTGCATTAATGATTGAGACGTGCTAGTAATTCAAATGCTCTTGATTGGAGTATTTGCCATGCTCAGAACACTTGTACTTCCATACTATCCGAGAGTTTATGTCACGGAGGATATGATCGCTCGATGTATGATTATGCATAAAAGCACCACTGACAAAAACATGGCCAGGCAAGCGCTATGTATATTTGACGTGTTTATGGGAGCTTGTCGCCTAAGGCAACATGATCTGAGTTGTCCTGAGATTATTGCCCGGTTCTGGGGTTTTCTGCTTTCTGAGACTAACGCCACTTATACATTTGCATGGCGTATCTTGACGTGCGTAAGAAAGTCGGCGGATGTAATAGGGTTAAATGTATCTGGATTCAAATCGAGTTGTGGAAAGCGCTATGAACATCAATGCAGGGCTTTATATGCTAATGGATATAAAGATACAGCGCGTCTGAGTTTTTATGAGGGGTGGTGGGCGCGATGGCGAAGCGACAGAGAGCAGTTTGTCAATCTAATTCCGTATTATGTTAAGTACGGTGAAAGCTATACATCCTACGTGTTTAGCAAGCTTAAGACGTATCTTAAAAAGCACACAACAGAGACACTGAAAGACAAGATTCGTCATTCTGACAATTTTGCTAGGATCGTCAGTGAAACCTTCCTGAATGTTGAAGAGTTGCAGTTGTTGCAAAATTCTCATGAGCTTAGTTTGTTCATGGAGGCTGCATATAATTCCGAGCTTGCAGAGAGACTTAAAAACGGCTATGACTTGGAGTCTTTTTATAGGGAATGGGCTGCGCTAATCCATTTTGTAATGAGTTTCTATGTTAGACAGGGGATACTACCCGAGCCTGAGTATCCGTTTGCGATTGAACGGTACACAGGCCCGGCTACTCGTGGTGTCAACACCCATCGTGGGCGCAAAAAGCTGATTAAATTAATAACGCCAATTCCCGATACTATTTCAAACCAGGATGCTGCAAGTAAGCTCTACGAACAGATCAATGGGGATATCAACGGGGTTGTAAAAGCCTGTGAAGAGGCAAGGCAAGATATCATCAGTGCCTACAGAAGGCGCAAGAAGGCTGCACATCTTGCCGAAGATGCAGAGGCGTATAAACAGGCGACTTCGAATCAACAGTTATATATGTCAAGATCCAAGCTTTGGGAAAGTAACCCATATCCGGATATAGACGATAAAGAATTTGAGCGGCTATTTGGTTGCCTGAAGCGAGAACTTTCGTCTTACCTTGGGTTGATGGATAGTACAACACTCCTGCCGTTCTTGTATTTATTAATCAATGAGGTGCCGGCAATCACCAAGTCATGGTTATTAAACTACCAAGTCAAGGACAAGCACAACCAGGATACTGATGATTACGAGGAAAGCAATCGCACCAAGAGCTTGAAGCGACGTCGAGGGCCCGCTTCGGCACTTCAAGGTGTACACCTTACGCCCAAGGCGCAAGAGTTAATCGATGAAATTAAAGAGCTGACAGCTGAGGCACGAACCTACCTCCAGAAGAATAATAAGATTGATGCTAAGTATTTGCTGTTGACCAGTGCCACCGGAACCTCTTTGCCTTCAAAGAAAACAAAGTGGTCGGGAATGAGTGTGCAGCAGAACAAAGACTCTTTGATGGCAAAAAATATAAAGGCTGTTTTTGGCGAAGATACGGGCCAGGTGTTGGAAAACCTTACCCCCAAAACCATGCGCACCTCGTCAGCGGTTATAGTTTATTTCAAGACATCGAGCGTCCATGCGATGGCTGAGGCTCTTGGCCAGAAAACCTACATTCCTAAGCTGCTCGATAAATACCTGCCGAAACCGATTCGGCAGTTTTATCTGAGTCGATGGATACGTACTTTCCAGCTCGGAATTATTTTTGAGTGTTTTAAGGAGTCTGAATATCTGCTGGATGTAATGAACATCGATACCCTGGGCGAACTCGAAACGTTCATTAAACATCACAGGCTTTCCCCTCTTCCGCCGCAGTTGAATCTAAAAAACTGGTTGCCAGCCAATGAGCGAAATGATGGAGGCGCTGTGGTTAAGGGAATCATTCCTGTCTGCCCAATGCTCTGCACACTTTTGATCACTATGGCACCAATCTTTAGAGAGTGGCAGTCCAAGGGGCATACACTCAGTGAGAAGTACTTGAATTGGGCTTTGAACGGCGAATATTTAAAGCATGCTGTAGCGCTGTATGAGCGGGGCGAGATTGAGGTTGTCTCTGAGGAAGTCGCTTCGATTTTTCGGAAGTCCGACTACTCCATTCCTTTGGCTGCGAAGCTTCGGCTCATGATCGAAGATGATGAAGAGGGGCTGTTATATGCCTAATCGACGCGCGAAGAACATTGAAGCAAAGGTTGAGAATCCTATCCTTGCCGAAGAACTTTCAAAGCTAAAGGGTATGAGGTATTACGAGCAAAGGATGAGGCTTCTAGAGCTGGTTAGCATTGGGGCTGGCGGAGAGGCAGATATAGATACGCCAGATTGGCTTATTGAGGGGGGCAACATTGAATCACCACTTTGGGTGTGTTGGTTTGGTACCGAAAAAAAAGGAATCAAGATTGTGGTTGATTTCTGCATCCAACTCTATGACGGGAGCATGCTAACTGATAGCGTCAACACAACACTTTTAAAGATTATCAAGGTGTTCTTGGTGCTTCAGATCCACCCACGCTACAACGGTGGCTCAAGAAGAGGGGCAGACGCAGAGGCGCAGATATTCAGGCATGGTCTTCACTTCGTCGATTGGCTATTGATGGGGGGAGAACGCTTCAATATAACGCAGTGCGGGCTTTCTCTCATTACCGAAAGCGACCTTGTTGAATACCTCCTTCTTAATACGAGCAACCCCATATCAACTCATCTTTACGTTTACCCCACAAGGCTGGCTATCGAGTTGAAGCGATTGTCGTCAAAGATCACAATCGAGGACGCGATTGATACACAAGAACAATGGCACGAGTGTTTCGAACTCATTGATGTTACCGATCAGACATTGGATATGAGCAAAGATGACCTAATCAGGGCGAGGGTCTGGATGTACCGAAACGGCTACTACATTAAGCAGTTTGGCGTATTGAGGTATAATTCGGCGCACTTCATTCGGTCGCTTTATCGGAATACGCTAGGAGGTGTGAGGCTTGCTGTTAGAACTTTTGATGAGTTGAATGGAGGGGTGGTTTGGAAGACAGAGTACCCATCTGTCCCTATTCGCAATGAAGTAACTCCGACGGTGTCTGGTAAAACATTGGGCCGTATTTTGCGTGCGCTTAAAAAGCTTCCCATTCTGAATAATTACTTCAAAGCCGCACGCTTTGATAGTCAGGCGCTCGCCAAAATTACGGTCAAGACAATACTTTCCAAAGTAAGCGAAAAACCTAAGGGTAGGTTTCGGTCACTACCAGGGGAAGTGGTGTTTAATTTAGTTCGTGCGTCTTATGAATATATAAGGAAAAATGCTTTCAGAGTTATGTCTTCGGTAACTATCAATTCCGTCGCTAATCAAGGCGACAAAACCAAAAGGGCATTCAATATAATAGGTGCTCCATTCGAAAATATGAACAGTAAAATTATGGCTCAACCTAGCATATTCTCCGCTTGGTTGATTCCATATACTGAGCGCCAGTCAGATTATTTTGACTTGTTTAGGTCTGATTATTGCCTCTATGATTCTTATACTGTTCTGATGGGGGCTTATATATCAATTATAGGCTTACTAACGGCTAGACGTCAAATTGAACTATTAAATTTGCGTGCTAATACTTGCCTGCTGCCAAATAAAGATCCCTATTTGAGTGAAAATAAAAGTATTCAATATGAGTTATTGTTTGATGGGGGTAAAACTGGGAATAGGCATGGTAAAGAGCTGATGCGCGTTACGGTGCCGACAATGGTGGCGAAATTGATATGGGACTTGAAGAGATTTCACGCAAACTGTTACAAGGCGGGGCTGATTTCCTTCGATACTCCTCTATTTATTTATATTCGTCCTGATAATTTGTCCTTTAGGCCTATGGGTGCTCGGATTTTCAACAACTGCTTAAGTGCTGTCTGCGATTATACTCAGACGCCGGTGGTGACACTGGAGAATGGGACGCAGGCTCGCTTCTATGTCCGGCAGCATCAAATGCGCAGGTTTTTTGCCATGGCATTTTTTTCATCAGCTGGATTCAAAGGTTTGGACGCATTGCGCGCCTTTTTAGGGCATAGCGACCTTGAACATCTTTATAATTATATTCTAGAAATCACACCTGGTTCGATGCTCGAAGGTGTTAAGGTTGAATGTATTACCGACGCCATTCTGAAAAATGAATCTACAATAGAACATTTGGATGAAGTTAAATATATGCTGTGCGAGCGTTTAGGTTGTCGCGACATTGGGGCTAAATCATATTCAGAAATTTGTCATGGACTTAAGGAGGCCGCTGACCGTGGCGACATCGTTGCTGATTTCGACTTTGCTGATTTCAGCTACGGTCAAATTTACGCCGATGTGGCAAAGCTTGTCCAAAGCCATCGTATTGATTTAAAGCCAGATTTCGCCATGCTGACCACAGAAGACGGCAGTACTTTTGAGATGAAGCTTTCCGTTAAAGTACGCTACCCATGAGCAATAAGATCGAGGCGGGAAGGGCTTCTATGGTAAAGCTGTTGGCGCTAATGCATGATGTCATTAACAATCCCGCGTTGTACAGAGAAAACATGGCTTTGGTGTCAGCGCTTGGAAGTCAAGTTGCATTGGCCTCTTATGCAGATGACGAGCGGGGAATCAAAGCATTCAGTCTGAACACTTTCAAGAAGCATGCAATTGGACTGGGTGAGACTTTTCAAGGCATTGACTCAATCAGAAAAACAGCGTTTAAGGCCATCCAGAAGAATAAAGCGTGTAGGAGAAAACCTAGTTCGCGGCGCTCCCAAAGTGAGACTATAGCTCTTCTGAGGAAACAGCGTGCTGCACAGGATATTGATTTGATGCGTCTCGTAATGATTGTGAAAGAATTGAAGGATCTTGCTCAGCGTTTGGCTGAGCTAGATTTGCCGGACAGGAGTGGGTATTACAAAAAAGAAATCTCTCGCATAAATTTGATGCTCATCACGCGAGGGCGTTGAAGTGTCTGGCTTTCAGTTACATCGACCTCTTGACATGGAAGCTATGTTGCCAACTGGGCTAGGTGTTCAAGCTCCAACCCAGCAGGATGCTTCAAATTTACCCTGTTTTTACTACCCTAACGGTGACTTCTGCTTTGAGGTTAATGCATTTATTCTGAGTGCATGGAAGTACTCTAATTATTCTACAACGAACAGAGGGGGGACGCTTCGCCAATGGGTAATGCAGCTAAGCGAGTTTGTGCGGTTTATGGAGAGCAATGCATTAAATGTTTTGACGGTTACTGACTCCTATTTTGTGTTGTTTGTCAATGGGCTAATGGCGGAACAGGAAGCGAGTGGGGAGGATAAAAGATCTGCTGAGACAGTGCGGGCAATAGGTTCGAAATGCTTGGAGTTTCTCGCGTTCGCAACGGAGATGTACGGATATGCAAACTTTGTTTCTCCAGGTGGAATTGTGAAAGGCTGCAAGGTTGAATCGTCGGATAAGCGAAAATATCCATCCGAGTATCGGCGTGTGGTTTGGCATCATCACTCTTTTCCTCTTTCTAGTTCTGGTGGTGAAGGAAGTCCTATACTTGCTGAGTCACTGGTCGCTTTAAAAATGGCTTCTCGTAAACGAGCGAGACCTGTTGCTGCGCGGTTAAAGATTCTGATATCTGTATTGGAGTCCTTGGGTTGCAGGAGAGCCGAGGCAGCCCGGATAAGGGTCTCTGATATCATGACAGCCTATCATTCATGCCTAAGCTCTCCACTCTTGAGAATTCCTATAGTTAAGGGGCGTGTAGGGTCAAGGCTAGTACCTGTAAGCCACTCGGTAATATCGACATGGAATGACTACATCGTCGAGTTTCGGAACCCGCGTCTAGCTGAGTTGCGGAAGAAAAACCCAGATGGGGGAGTCCTCGATCATGATTATCTGTTTATTAATTTGCGCAATGGACAACCATTGGGTATCAATACAATCACTAACGATATCAGCGACCTAAAATTTGCATCAGGCATTGCTAAGCGAGCTCATCCACATATGTTTAGGCATCGCTTTATTACAAACAAATTCAAAGAGTTGATCATAGAGTATGATCTACAAAATACGGATGTGATGCGTAGAGCTATATCTAACTCCGAGCTGATCAAGACGAAGCTCAAGGAATGGACAGGGCACAAGATAGTCGAAAGCCTGGATCGCTATATCCATTTGGCTTTCTCTGAGTTAGCTGGTATGCCTGCTGTAGTAGAGCGGGTGAATGCTACTGCTGAATACAAAGCCGCAAGAACGATCTTCAAAGACCTTGAAGAAGATCGGGACGCTGGGCAGATCAGTCAGGAAAAATTCGAAAGCAAGGCATCCAGGCTTTTGGGAGAGTTCTTCGTTGGCATGGATGCTGAATCTCCTGTACGGGGGGGTTAGTGCTGTCCTCACATCTGTCCATAGGCTGCCTGTGATTGACCTTACTGATCTGTGCTTATTCGTCAAGGTAGTGGAGCATGGCGGCTTTGCTGCAGCATCAAGAAAAATCGATGTTCCAAATCCAAGCTGAGTCGGAGAGTCCTCGCGCTCGGAGGGCGATTAGGTGTACAGCTAATTTGCATATCGCCCCAGCGTTTCTTTGTCACTGAAATTGGGATGGATTACTGCCGCCATTGTCGGGCTATGGTTGAGCAAGCTGAGGCCGCCGAGGGAACGGTGCAGTCGGCCAAAATAGAGCCGCAGGGCATCATCAAGGCCATTGCCCGCCGGGGGCTACGGGCCAACGCAATGATCGCTAATTTCATTGCATTGTACCCAAAGGTGTTCGCCCATCAGCAAATCACCAATCTCGAGGTTGGCGTCGATATTGCACTTCGCGTTCGATTCCTCCCTCGTGGATGACGGTCTGGTCGTAAAGCGTCTAGGCGACAGCTGTCAACGCTTGGTCGCGCACCCTGACCTGGAGAAAGATTACGATCATTGCGACCATGTGCACGCCCTAGCCAGGCTTACTACTATGTCACTCTGGCCCAAACCATTGCACTAGTGGGTATTTATTGTTTGATGATTTGCAGATCCCTCACAGAGTGCAGCATATCCCTGAGTTGGTTACCTCTGACCTGAGTGCTCTGCATCATGCAGCGCTCATCGGCGTAGGCGTTGTGCAGCTTCCAGAGGTTATAGCGAGAGATGACTTAACTGCTGGACGCTTGGTTGAACTGTCACCTCAATATCGTCCGCAAAGCGGTCTCATTAACGCAGTGTTACGTCCCGAAAGGCGTTGTTGCCGGTTGTCCGAGTAGAGATTCGAGCTCCTTGAGATCGATCAGGTTGGCAGTTCCGCCAACGTGTGAGGGTTATCGCTGATTCAACCATAGGGGTACCTGCCATCTGGCACAGCTCAACCAGGGACTCTCATGCGCTATGGTACTTACGCTATCCATCGTGATGTTTTAGGTCAGCCTGGAAAGGCTTTGGTGCAGAATTGGGAGCAGGGAGGGGTGATGATCAGGCAAGGGGAGATCAATAATTACGCTGGATATCGGTAAAGCATCAATGCTCTGTTCACCTAGGGAATGGCTCAGGAGCACTCCCCGTTACACAGCACCAAGTCTCTTTTTTTGTGGGCACTAGGGTTGGTTGCTGATCATTTTGATGAGTTAACTGGTCATCCTAGGAAAACGTTGAGGTCTTGCATGGGAATGTCTCACTGTTCCATCTGTGGGACAAACTAACGCATTTTCGCTTACTTATCAGCTATTGGTCACTTCGGTAGG
>Ga0182736_1000916_pt1 | contig 35142 bp, 33 predicted proteins | sample eDN5th30CKraftBY_FD_128882 | JGI IMG/M metagenome (GOLD analysis project Ga0182736, IMG submission 128882) | Enriched backyard soil microbial communities from Emeryville, California, USA - eDNA 5th pass 30_C Kraft BY (version 2) (version 2) | ecosystem: Environmental > Terrestrial > Soil >...
GCGTCCACCTCGCCCTGCAATTGCTGCGCCGGCGGGCGGCTCGCCAGCCACAGGCCGATGGCGATCAGCATGGCGATCACCGCAAGACCGATCCACAGCAGCCGGCGGGATCGTCGATCGGGACCGTCCGTGCGCATATCGGCGTCGTCCGGCGGCAGCGCTTCCTCGTTCGTCATGGTTGGTCCCCCGGCAGCAGGCGAATATCGGCGCGTGCGAGATAATCGGCAAAGCCGTCGAGCTGGCCGGAGGCGGCGAGCAGCCCGGCCAGCGCCAGATCATATTCATAGGCCGTCGCGATCCGTTGCGAGCGGGCCGCGGCGAGCGCGGCTTCCGCGCCCAGCACCGTGGTGAGCGTGCCTTCCCCCTCGCGAAAGGCGATCTGCTGGACGCGCAGATTCTCCCGCGCGGCGGCGAGGCTGCTGTCGAGCAGCACGAAGGAGCGGCGGGCCGCCTCCACCAGATCCCAGGCGCGCAGCGTCGCGCCGATCGCGATGTTGCGGGCCTCGCGCGCCGCGTCGCTGGCTGCGGCGGCATTGGCCTGCGCAGCCGTCAGGGCATGGCCGCGATCGATGTTGGAGAGCAAGGTGTAGCGCACGCCGACGCCGACCACCCAGTCCGGGTCGGTCGGCAGGGCATTGTCGCGGCTGAGATTATATTCGCCAAAGGCAAAGGCCTGCGGGCGATAGCGCGATCGGGCGATGTCCACGCCCGCCCTGGCCACGCGCGCGGCCGCGTCCGCCTGCCGGGTCTGGGGAATGTCGCTGTCCCGCTCAAGGAAGGCGGGCGCCGGGTCGAGCGGCCGGGTGAGCACGAACAGCCCGGTCGTGGGCTGCACGGCATCGACCTCCAGCAGCCGCGCCAGATCGCTGCGCGCGCTTTGATGGGCCAGCCGGGCGCGCTGCCAGGCGCGCTCGGCGGTGTCGCGCGCCACCTGCGCTTCCAATGTGCGGGCGCGCGGCACAAAGCCTTCCGCCTCCAGCCGGCGCGTATCGTCGAGCAGCTTGTCGAGCGCATCGCGTGTTTCGCGCGCGGAGTCTTCCAGCGACTGCGCGGCGAGCTGGCCGAAATAGCTGCGGATGAGGCTGATGCGGGCAAGGTCCCTGGCTTGCGCCGCCCGCGCCGCGGCCATGTCCGATCCGGCCGCCGCGCCCTGCTTGACCGCCGTGATGGCGCCGCCCGTATAGAGCGGCAGAACCGCCTGCACGGTGGGCCGGAAGACGTCGTCGCGATAGCGATAGGAGAGTTCGTCGGGAATCGCCGCGAAGAGGCCCGGCAAGGCCTGCGAGATGCGGCCGGTAATGTCGCCGACAATGTCCTGATAGGCCGGCGGCACGGTGGCGGGCAGGCCGGACAGAAAGCCCTGCGTGTCGTCCAGCGCCTCCTGCCGGGCGCCGGTCAGGTCAATTGACAAGGTCTTTTGATATTCGAGATATTGGGCGGATACCGATATGACCGGCCGGTTGAGCGTGGCGACCGCCGCCGCCGTCTCGCGCGCCGCCCGCGTTGCATGATCGGCGCCGCTCAATGTCGCGGATACGCTTTCCAGCCGCCGGTTGGCCGCTTCGAACGACATTGCGGTTGCGGCGGGATCGACCGGCTGGCTGTTGGCGTCACCTGCCGGGGCGAGCCCCATGGCGAGAACGCCCAGCATTGCTTTCGCAAGCCACCGCGGCAGAGCCGACAAAGACAAGAGCCTGGCCATACACCCTTCTGCGAAAGGCTGAGCCAAAGTGCAACTTTGCTATTCGGTCCAAAAAGGATGTGATGCTCGATGATCGCCCCGCGCGGGCACATGATTGGCGCGCCGTCTGCCCGGTGAGGCCGCCCCCCGCCTAGCCGGTCGGCAGACCGCCGCCGGTGGGAACGGGCGCCGTCGTCAAGGAGAGATAGCGCCGCGCCACTTCCGGCACCTGTTCGTCCACCCATTGCGCAAACTCGGTCTCCTCGGCCAGCAGCGCCTCGCACATCGATGCGATGGCCGGCTCGCCGGCCGCTTCGGCGGCGGTGACGAGAAGCCGGTAGGAAGCTACTTCCATATGCGCGAAGGCGGCCACGGCAAGCGCGGCCTTGACCGGCTCGTCGTCCACCACATAGCCGCTCAGCGACTGGCCGAGCGCGGCGATCTGGCCGGTCAGCGTCTTGAGCAGCGAGGGGCTTTCCTCAAGCTGCTCCAGCGCGGCCTCCAGCCGCCTGGCCTGTTCCGCGCTTTTCTCGCCATGGCTGCCCAGACCGGCGGTGAAGGACATATAGCCGTCGATCTGGCGGGCCGTCCGCTTGAGCATCAGATGCGCCTGCTCCTCGGCAGCATGGGCGTCGCGCAGCCATATGACAAGATAATCCCGTGCTGTGCTCATTTGCTGATCCTCCGCTGGATATCCTGTTAATGACCGGCGCGCCGGGCGGTTCCGCGCCGCCATGGCTTGCGGCTGTTTTCAACGCTGTCAGGGCTGAATGTCGATCCGCCTAGGGGCTGGTCCCGAGTATCTCGCGATAAAGAGCAATATAATCGTCGGCCATGCGCTCGACGGTGAACCGCTCTGCAACCGCCTTTCGGACAAGCGCGCGGTCCAGCTCGCCAATCTGGTCGATGGCCCGGACAGCCTCATCGACATTGTCGACCAGAAAACCCGTCACGCCATGGTCGATCAGTTCCGGCATCGATCCGCGCCGCATGGCGATGACCGGCGTTCCGCAGGCCATGGCTTCCACCACGGAGAGGCCGAACGGCTCATTGAAGTCGATCAGGTGAAGCAGGGCGCGCGCCTCGCCGAGCACCCGGGCGCGCCGGGCGCCGCCCACCGGGCCATGATAGCAGATCTGCGCGCCATCCAGCGCGGGCCGCACGCGGCGGTCGAAATAATCCTGGTCCTGGACGATCCCGTAAATGTCCAGCCGGCGACCGGCGGCGCGCGCAGCGGCAATGGCCTCCATCACGCCCTTATCGGGATGAATCCGGCCGAAAAACAGCAGGTCGTCATGGCCTGCGGGATTGAACGGGAAATCATCGAGCGCGATGCCGTGATGGATCGTTCCGGCATAACGCAGGCTGGCATGGCGGTCGGCATCGCTGATGGCGACGAAATGGACCCGGTCCTGATAGGGGGCATACATTGGCAGGATGCGGTCGGACGAGAAGCCGTGGATCGTCGTGACGATCGGGGTGGAGGTCAGCCGCGAAAAGGCGTGGGCGGGAAAATCCGCCTGATTGTGAATGAGGTCGAACTGATCGGCCTGTTCGAACAGATGGGCGAGGTGGCGATATTCCCACACTTTGGCATCGATCGACGGATCATCATTATAGGGCGCGGGCACAACGCCGTCGAGCGTGGCCGCCGTGATGCTGTCGAGGCTCGCGAACAAGGTGACGTCGAGGCCGCGCGCGACCAGCGCTTCGGTCAGCAGGCTCGTCACAAGCTCCCATGGGCCGTAATGGCGCGGCGGTGTCCGCCAGGCGATCGGCGCCAGCATGGCGATGCGCATGTCAGTCCGCATGCGCGAGCCGGAGTACAAGGCCCTCATCGGGCCACAGGGTGCCGTCCATCGGCCGGTCCGGCAGCGTCGAGGCGAGCACCCGGTCGATCATGGCGTCGGGCGGAAGGGTGAGCATGCGGCGGTGCCCCCCGAGATTGAGCAAGACGAACAAGCGATCCTCTCCCTGCTGCCGTTCATAAGCGAGCACATCGTCATCGGCCTGTGCCAGCATGAACGTGCCGCTTATGAGCGCTTCGTGCGACCGGCGCAAAGCCAGCAGCTTGCGGTATAGCGCGAGCATCGACCGCGGGTCGCGCAGCTGCGCCGCCACATTGCGGGCCGGCCAGTCGCCATTGAGCGGCAGCCATGGCTCGACGGGGCTGAAGCCGGCAAAGGGCGATCCGTCCCACGGCATCGGCGTGCGCGAACGGTCACGGCCCAGACCGATGCCCGGCTGGCGGAAATCATGGGGATCGCGCAGCCGGTCCGGCGGGATATCGACCTTGCCGATGCCGATCTCGTCGCCCTGATAGAGGGTCGGCGTGCCGCGCAACGTCAGCAGCAGCATCGCGGCGACCCGCGCCTGCGCCTCGCCGATGCGGGCGGCGATGCGTGGCGCATCATGGCTGCCGATCACCCAGTTCGGCCAGCCATGGGCGGGCAGCGAGCGCTCATAGGCGGCGATCATGTCGCGCAGGCCGGCTGCATCCCAGCCGGTTTCGATCAGCTGGAAATTGAACGGCAAATGCACTTGCGGCCGCTCTACGGTTCCATACCAGCGCGCGTGGCGATCGTTCGGCAGAAATATCTCGCCAATGAGCACGCGGTCGCCATAGCTGTCCGCCAGCCGCCGGAAATCGGCGGAGATGGCATGGGCTTCCTGCTGGTCCGTCGAATGGAGCTGAATGAGCCGGTCGCGCTGCGTTATGCCCGCGTGCCAGTCGGGATCGACCGGATTGTCGGGGAAATCCTCCGCCTTGATGATGTGCCACAGCACGTCGATGCGGAAGCCATCCACGCCGCGGTCGAGCCAGAAGCGCAGCACGTCCATCATGGCCGCGCGCGCCTGCGGGTTGCGCCAGTTAAGGTCCGGCTGCTCCTTCAGGAAGGCGTGCAGATAATATTGGCCGGTCCTTTCGTCCCATTCCCATGAGGAGCCGCCAAAGTCGCTGATCCAGTTGTTCGGAGGGCCGCCATCTGGCGCCGGATCGCGCCAGATATACCAGTCGCGCTTCGGATTGTCGCGCGACGCGCGGCTTTCGAGGAACCAGGGATGCCGATCGGATGAATGGTTGGGCACGAAGTCGAGAAGCAGCCTGAGGCCGCGCCTGTGCACCTGATCGAGCAGACGGTCGAAGGCGGCCAGATCGCCGAACAGGGGATCGATGTCGCAATAATTCTCGATGTCGTAGCCGAAATCGATCATCGGAGAGGGAAAGATCGGGGAGAGCCAGATCGCGTCCACGCCGAGCGAGACGACATGATCGAGCCGCGCTTCGATGCCGCCGAGATCACCCACGCCGTCGCCATCGCTATCCTGAAAAGAGCGGGGATAGATTTGGTAGATCACGCCGCGCTGCCACCACGGCTCGGTTTTTCCAGAGTCGACCATCCTTTGATCCTCGCTCCCGTGCAAGAATGCGCGTCCGGGACAGGCTGGCGGCCAGCATCCGCGCAGGCCGCTCCTTCAGGTCCGGCGTCGGCAGACCTGCGCCGGGGCACCCTCCACCGGGCGCATCACTGCTGCTCCGGATAATCCTCCGGCTTGACCGTCCCCACATTGGGCCGGTCTTCCACATTTTCCTGAGGTTGCCCGCCCCTCGTGCGGGGATCGGGGCCGGGCCTGTCTGGCAGAACGTCGCCAAGTGGCCCGCGGGCTGGCCGTTTATCCTTGCCTCCGGTGTCTTTGTCTCCGGCGGCCGATGAAGCGCGCCGGGCTGGTTGCTGATGCATGGAAACTCTCCTTTCAAAGGAGAACGCGAGACGGGTGCGATCTTTCCCGCCATGCGCGACCCGTCATACGAAAACAGCTTTGGCGCTCTCCTTCGCGCCGGGCCGGCCTTTAAAATTCTATGTGGCGTCGGCCCATCTCATCGACGACCGCCTGAAGAAATGGCGAGAGATTCTCGGTTTCCTCTTCCGAAGCGGTTTGCCACGTGTCGATCAATTCCTCGTCCGTCATCTTTGCGGCCTCGGCGAAGAAGCTATCAGGATCAGGCATGACAATCTCCGAAAGATGTGGAACCTCAACGCGGCGACCGGCTAAACGATCCGCCTTCACATCCCAAAAAGTCATGCTCGGCCCTGTCGCCCTGGCCGGGCGACGCCGGTTCCCGCCTCAAAGATCAGGGCAGCCAGATGCCGGCAAGCGCTGCCAGGCTGACGAGCAGCAGGAAGCCATTCACGGCAATGAGCAGCCCGGAAGGCAGGCGCGGCGTGTCGGGCCGGGGTGGCGCGACGCGGATCATCTGCCGCCAGACTGCCGCCAGAAAGCAAAAACCGCTGAACAGGACGAGCACGCTCCCCGTCGTTATCGCCAGCCAGTCGGCCACGATCCCGTCCAGAAGCGCCCGTGCTCCGATGCCGGATGCAAGCGCGGCAAGGCCGGTGCGCACCCAGGCGGCATAGGTTCGCTCGGCGGCAAGCACGGTCCGGTCGGCCGCCAGTTCCGTGCTTCTGGTGGCGCTGTCGGCCTGTTGCTCGGCGCTATGTTGCAGGCGGGCCGTGCTTCTCGCCAGTCCCACCTGAGCGGCCGTCGCCTTCTGTTGATCGTCTGCCATCTGGTCGAAACGCGCGAGCGCCTCGTAAGTAACAGGCGCGCTGGATGCCCACCGTTTGCAGCAGTTCGGGATATAGCTTTCCGCCGGGAACCGCCGGGCGTGAGGCCGGTTGTCTGTTTCAGAGGAACGGACATCGGGGCGGGCCGATGGGCGTCGGCGCCCGTTCTGGAAGAAGCGATCGACAGGCCCTTATGCGAGCGAAGGAATGGACGATGGAACCGCAGAAACCAGAGGATCGATCAGGGCAGCAACCCGCGGAAGGCAGTGACGATCTGCCGCCGCCCACCAAGGGCTCGCCGGTTCGCGACAAGTCGGAGAGGCCCGCGGGCAATGAGCCCGAACGCAAGGTGGAGAAGGGCGCGCCCCGCAAAGCCGACGATATCAACCCACTGGCGCCGCCCGTGAACATACAGGCGGGCAGCTGACGCGAGCAGCCCGTGCCACCCCGATGCGCAGGCCTGTCATCCGGGCCTGTAATATCGTCAGATACCGTTGCGCCATTCAGTGGCGGCCCGCCTCCCGCGCGGGCCGGGCGCGCATCTTGCCTGCCTGTCCGGCATCGATATCCGCACCGGCGGCCAAACTCCCGGAGCAAAACATGGCGGCCGGTCACAAGGCCCGTTTGGAGGTCACATGGACAAGCTGTTCGCTAAATTCGCCAATGCCACAGCGCAGGTGACCGGCAGCCCTGCCGCTTTCCTGTTTTGCGTTGCCGCCGTTCTCATCTGGGCCGCGTCGGGGCCGTTCTTCCAGTTCTCGGAGACCTGGCAGCTCATCATCAATACCGGCACGACGATTGTCACATTTCTCATGGTCTTCCTGATTCAGAACACCCAGAATCGGGATGGCGCCGCGATCCAGACCAAGCTGGATGAACTCATCCGCTCATCCGATGCGGAGGATGAGTTTATGGGTATCGAAAAGCTGACGGACAAAGAGCTTGAACGCCTGCATGAAAAATGCACGCAAGCAGCGCGGGCCACGCAACGCGCGCTGGAGCGGGCCGCGGCCGAGCGGCAGAGGCGCGCCCATGCCGCGTCATCCTGAACGCGGAGGCTTTATCGCTCCACAAATTTGTTGAAGCGGCTGGTTTCGCCGTCCTTCGTCTTGTCCTGATGCAGGAAAGCGAGCTTGTTCCGGTCAAAAATCTCGAAGAATCTGTCCCAGTCAACCTCGTCCAGCGCCTCATTCTTCTCGCGAAAATCGATCCGCAACAAACCGCCGCCCTTGCCGTCGTCCGTCGTCGCGTCGACGATAGCGGGGCGTCCGCCGCGTTCCTCCACCCATTTGCGGATCAGGTCGTGATCGGTCGTCGTCTCGGCTGTGCTCATGGCATCCTCCTGTTCCTGTCTCACCAATTTGCGCGCAAGTCATTGGTTCCCGTCCTGAGGCGGGATTGTCCATCGCCCGGTTCAGCGGGTCTGGAAGCGGGTTTTGGGGATATGGGTGATGCGGCACGCCAGATCGGCTTCGCCGGATGCGACGATATAATGGTCGCCCCCATCCGCGATGCCGGTGGTGAAGACCACGTCGCGGACATAGAGTTGATCTTCGAGCGGTCTGGTGAGGTCGGGGCTCGCTTCGAGCAGGGGGGCGTCATCGGTGCGGATCACGATGCTCGGATCGTCCTTGTCGAGGATGGACCAGTAGGTCCGGTAGATGCCGACAATCTCCTTCGGCTCGACGCCGTGCCACAGGCTCAGCCAGCCTTCGTCGGTGAGGATCGGCGGGGAGCCGCCGCCCATGCGCGCGGTCGCCACCGTCGCCGCATGGGGCCTTATGCCCGGCTTGCGGCAGGGCTTCCAGAAATGCGCATCGGGCGAAAGCGCCAGATTGATCGACGGTCCGGCCCGCCATTCGCTGCCGGGCGGATAGGCGAAATAGAGATCGCCCAGCGGGCGGGTCTGCGCCCAGTAATGGCCGTCGATCAGGCCCTCGAAAATCAGCATATCCTTGTTCTGGTGATCGAGCACAATGTCCTCGAACCGCCAGTCCAGTCCGTTGGAGGAGCTGTAGAGCGTCGTCGAATGGCGCTCGGGGCTGACCGAGCAGGTGGTCATCAAAAAGCGGCCCTCGACCCGGCTGATCCGGGCATCCTCGATCCCGTAGCATTGGAAATCATGGGCGGGCGCCACGGCGCGATCATAATATATGTCAACAATCTCCAGCCCGTCGGCGGAAAGCTCGACGGGCAGCAGCCAGGACAGGGACGTCAGCGCCATGATCTTCCAGCCGCCGCCGCGCTGCATGAATTTGCGCGGATCGGCGGTATCGACATGCTCGATCGGCCATGCGTCGAGCAGATATCGCCCGGCGCCCCGCTCACCGCCATTCCCATCCCACCGGATGGCATGGATATGCGCGTCGCGGATCGGCTCGCGCAGCGCCTCGGCGACCCGCACCATCATCAGCAGATTGCCGTTGGCGAGCCGCGTCAATCCGGGGTTGAAGGCGCCCAGCACATAGGTTTCCGCATCGAGATGCCCGGCCAGCGGCGAGCGCGAGAGGTCGATGTCGTCGGGGACGAGGACCAGCCGGTCGATGGAGAAGCCGCTCATGAGCGCTTGCGCCGGGGCTCGACCTGCATCAGCGACACGGCGGTGCGGCGCGGCTGGGTCAGCATGAAGTGGACGGCGACGGCAATATCTTCCGCCCGCAACATGGCCTCCTCCTCGATCAGCCGGGCCTGCTCCTCGGGGCCGATTTGCGGATATTGGAAATCGGCCCCGGTAAGCCCCGGCTCGATGAGGCCGACCTTGATGTCATCCTCGGCCAGTTCCTTGCGGAACGATGCGGCAAATCCCTGAACGCCGGATTTCGCCGCGACATAGATGGATGATCCGCCCTTGCGTGATACGGCCGACATCGAGCCGATCAGCACGATGTCGCTGCCCGCCTTCATCCGCGCCGCCGCCGCCTGCGCGCTCGCCAGACAGGCGGTGAAGTCGGTCGCAATCTGATAGCGCGTCGTTTCCTCGCTGGTTTCGGCGAGCGCATCGGCCGGAATGGCGGCGTTGATGATCGCAATGTCCGGCCCGCCAAGATAGGCGTCGGCGGCGACGAAGAAGCGCGAGAGATCGTCCGGTCTGGCCAGGTCGCACGCCATGCCGTCGCCTTCGCCAACCTCGCGGATGCGCTCCAGCGCATCACGCAGATGGTCCGGGTCGCGCCCGCATGTGAAGATTTTGACCCCGTAGCCGGCCAGCAGCACCGCGATCGCACGCCCGATGCCGGTGGTGCCGCCGGTGATGATCGCACGGCGGCCGGAGAGGCTCGGCTGTCGGGTATGAGCGTCTGCAAGGTTGGTCATCTCTTTTCCTTTGCCGTCGTTCCGCGCCCTGAGCCCGCTTCGCCCGCAAGGCGAGAAGCTGCGCTCACGCCCGGGAGGGCTTCGGCAAGGGTCTGGATCTTCCCCATCATTCCCGTCTCCTCACGAAAATCCGCTCAACCTCCAACCGCCCGCGATAGCGGCGGCGTGCCCGGTCTTCTCAAGGGCCTTCAAATGTCGGCCGTTGCGTTCGCCGGCCGGCGCTCGCCACCATGAGCCGGCCAGCATCGAGCGCCGTTGCGGGCGGTGTTTTGCGTCAGGCGACTTGTCCGCCATGGTCTCCCTCCGCTGATGTTGGCGTATGGCGGCGACGGGCTGCCAGACATATAACTCGCGACGGTCGATTTGGCTGCGCGGTCATGGCTCCGGGGGGCGGGCAGTCATCTGGCGGGCAGGCCGATTGCGCGGCATGGCATTGTGGGCGCGATCCGTCGGGCGCAGCATATCGGGCTGCCGCTACGCCCCGTCCCGCAAGCGGGATCGCTCGCGCCCCGACGACGTTGTCTGAACGCCATGGAACATGGCGACAGCGCAGACGATAATCTCGAGCAGACGGCTGGCTCGGGCACGTTTCGCCACCGCAGTGCGCTCGGCCATGTCGCTCAGCGATCCGGCCCGCGCCAGGTCATTCGGGGCGATTCGAACGGAGGCCATCATGGCTGATTATGCGAAGCTTCGCGACCGCATGGTCGATATTCACCTTGCCCGGCGTGGCATCCGGGACAGGCGCGTGCTCAAGGCCATGCGCACCGTGCCGCGCGAGCGCTTCGTGGGCGCGGGGCTGGAGGAGTTCGCCTATGAGGATTCCGCGCTGCCGATCGAGGAGGAGCAGACGATCTCGCAGCCCTATATCGTCGCCGCCATGGTCGAGGCGGCCGAGGTCCGGCCGGGCGACCGGGTGCTCGAGGTCGGCGCTGGCTCGGGCTATGCCGCCGCCGTGCTTGGCCAGCTCGCCGGCAAGGTGTTCGCGATCGAGCGCCACGCGGCGCTGGGCCGGCTCGCCCGCGAGCGGGTGGCGGCGCTCGGCTATGACAATGTCGATATTCGCATCGGCGACGGCACGCGCGGGCTTGAGGCGGAGGCGCCGTTCGATGCGATCCTCGTCGCGGCGGGCGGGCGGGATGTGCCGGGCGCGCTCAAGCGGCAGCTCAGGGTCGGCGGCCGGCTGGTCATCCCGGTCGGGGGCGCCGATGAGCAGACGCTCTGCAAGGTGACGCGGCTGAGCGAGGGCCGGTTTGAAGAGGAGGCGCTGGGCGCCGTCCGTTTCGTGCCGCTGATCGGCGATCAGGGCTGGCGGGAGGATGGCCGGCGGGCGGCGAGCAATCATGTGCCCGGCGCCTCGCGCAGCCAGTCGCTGCCTGAGATGATCGCCGAGGCGGGCGAGCCGCTGCCGGATTTCGACGATCCGGCGTTCGGCCGCCTGTTCGATCGGTTCGCCGACCGCCGCGTCGTGCTGCTGGGGGAGTCCAGCCATGGCACCAGCGAATTTTATCAGGCGCGCGCGGCGATCACCCGCCATCTCATCGCGCATCACGGCTTCACGATCGTCGCGGTCGAGGCCGACTGGCCCGATGCGGCAACGGTGGATCGCTATGTGCGTCATCGTCCGCATCGCGCCGATGCGGAAAAGCCGTTCCAGCGCTTCCCGGCCTGGATGTGGCGCAACACCGATGTCCAGCGGCTGATCCACTGGATGCGCGATCATAATGGCGGCATCGCCAGCATGGCGGCGCGCGCCGGCTTCTATGGGCTCGATATCTACAATATGTCCGGTTCGATCGCCGCGGTGCTCGACTATCTCGGGCGTGTCGATCCCGGCGCGGCCGAGATTGCGCGTGAGCGCTACGGTTGCCTCACGCCCTGGCAAAGCAATCCGGCAATCTATGGCCGCGCCGCGCTCAGCAGGGGCTATGCCGAATGCGAAGCTGCGGTGATCGCGCAATGCCGGGCGCTTCTGCGCAAGGAGCTCGATTATGCCGCCCATGATGGCGACGCATTTCTCGACGCTGCCCAGAATGCGCGGCTGATCGCCTCGGCCGAGCGCTATTATCGGATCATGTATTATGGCGGCGCGGAGAGCTGGAATCTGCGCGACACGCATATGTTCGAAACCCTCCAGAACCTGCTCGACGCCAGGGGGCCGGATGCCAGAGCGGTCGTCTGGGCGCATAACAGCCATATTGGCGATGCGCGCTTCACCGATATGGGCATGTCCCGCGACGAGCTTAACATCGGCCAGCTTTGCCGCGAGCGCTTCGGCCGCGACGTGGCGCTGATCGGCTTTGGCACGCATGGCGGCACGGTAGCGGCCGCGACCGACTGGGACGGCGACATGGAGGTGAAGCGGGTCAATCCCTCCCGGCCCGACAGCTATGAGCGGCAGTTCCATGATAGCGGCAAGGCGCGCTTCCTGCTCGATCTGTCGCCGGGCCGGCACGAGGCGCTGCGCCGCCGGTTGAGCGAGCCCAGGCTCGAACGCTTCATCGGTGTGATCTACCGGCCTGAAACCGAGCTTTTGAGCCATTATAGCCAGGCGATCCTGCCCGAGCAGTTCGACGCTTTCGTCTGGCTTGACGAGACCCATGCGGTAACCCCGCTCGGCCCCGGGCCTCATCGCGGCGTCCCCGAGACCTATCCGTTCGGCGAATAGCCGCTCCCGCCTTTGCTCCGCCCGCCTTTGTTCCAATCGTCCGAATAGCCGCCCGCTTCGTCACAAAGCATGGAACGCTGGCCCCGGAGCGGGAATCACAGGATCAGCCAGAGGGTCAACTATTGTCCAACCCGGCGAGAGGAGAGTTGTCATGAAGATCAGCGAATGCATGAGCCACGAGGTCCGCATCGCGGCGCCCGATCACAGCATGCAATCGGCCGCGCAACTGATGGCCGATCTTGACGCCGGCTTCCTGCCGGTCGCCGATAATGATCGGCTGATCGGCGTCGTTACCGATCGGGACATCGCCATTCGCGGCGTCGCGGCCGGACGCCCGCCCGAGGCGAGCATCCGCGAAGTGATGAGCGATGATATCAAATATTGCTTCGTCGATCAGGAGGTGGCGGACGTGCTCGCCAATATGGGGGACATTCAGGTCCGCCGCTTGCCCGTGGTCGATCGCGACAAGCGCCTCGTCGGCATCGTCTCGCTCGGCGATCTGGCCGGCAACGGCGATGCAAGCGCCGCCGGCGAAGCGCTCGGCGAGATTGCGCGGCCGAGCAGCCAGCATTCCCAGACGGTGTAGCAGGCGCGCTGGAAGCACGCGCGGCCGCCGGTTCCCGCCGCTCATGCCGGCGGCGGCGGCCGACCCCCCCGGCCTGTCCCATGATGCCGGATCGTCGCGGCTCCGCCCCGCCGCCACCATCTGAGCACGGATCAGGGAGCGCAATGGCGACATGCGCGCGCGATGCTGCGGGCGCGCGTTCGATCGGGACAGGCGTGGGCAGGACAGGCGCGGGGCGCATGGCCATGCCCCGCCCAGACAGCCAGGGCATATGCTCGCCGGCGGTGCCGCGCTCAACCGCCATTTGCGGGCTTTCACGCGGCCCGGCCAAAGTTCCGGCGGCAAGAGAAGCACAGATGTTGCTGCGATATGCGATGGGTGGTTGCGCGGTCCGAATCCCTTTGCTAAAGGCCGCCGCCTACCGCGGGAGCCCCGGCTTCCAACCTCCCTGATGTGCGGTCGTGGCGGAATTGGTAGACGCGCAACGTTGAGGTCGTTGTGGGCGAAAGCCTGTGGAAGTTCGAGTCTTCTCGACCGCACCATTCACCGTAAGTCTTTGATGTACGGTGATAATTTCAGTAGTGAGGCGAGGCGTCGCCGCGTTTCCGGGCTTTGCCGGCGGCGATGGAACGCCCAGGCCGGCAATTTCGTCTCTGGCCGCCGACATGACGACAGACATATACCGGTGTCTTCACTCGAAAAAACTGATCCCAGTTGCGTTGTTGCTATGCTGCGCATCTGTTGCGGGTTTGATGCACGCGCGGCCCACCAACAAGAAAGGGGCTCGTCAGAGCCCCCATGCCGCCAGTTTTTTTGCTTCGGGTTATACGAACCCAAGCTGCCGTCGTTATTCTGTCCAGTCAGGCGACAGCGGCCTGGGCATTCGTGTCTTGCGCTTGAGGGTTGTTGGCTGTCGACCATCCATGATGGCAGCGACAATCTCGGGGGCGAGATAACTGATTCGGATCAGGTTGGCGCGACCGCCACGACATTTTCCGAGCCGGGCAGCGATCGGGATCAGCGATCCGGTCTGCCCGAGCACTGACTTGCGGACTGCGCACGCCTTGACGACAAGCCCGATCAGCCGGCTAGCCTCGCCGGAGACGGCTGCGGCTCATGATTGGACGAAAGCAGAAAAGTCGCGCGTGGCGTTCAGGCGCGCCAGCCAAGCGCGCTGATATCATAGCCACCGATACCAATCCGCTGGACGATATTGCCGCTCTTCACATGTCACCTCCGCCATGGTGGTGCGCAAGGGCGTTCGACAGTCAGAAATAACAATCACGGCGCACGTCCGGATGGGGACGTACGCCGCTTGCTTGTCCGCCAAAACGCGCTGAGAGGCTGCTCGCTCAGCAAGCAGCCTCGTCAGCCCTAGCGCAAATAGAGCCCGCCATTGATATCGAACGTTGCGCCAATCGCCGAGATTGCTTGCGGCGAGGCGAGCAGTGCCACGAGGCGGGCGATATAATCCGGGTCGCCGAGCGTGCCGGCGGGGATGGTGCGGACGACCGCGGCGAGTTTGTCGGGTGGCAGCAAGTCACGGACGGAATCGAGGTCGAGCGGGCCGGGGGAGATGGCGTTGACGGTCACGCCATCGATCGCCAGTTCGCGAGCGAACACTTTGGTCAGCGTCATGATCCCACCCTTGGCGGCGGCGTAATGCGCACCGGTCGCCGCGCCGCCATTCTGGCCGGCAAGCGAGGCAATGTTGACGATCCGGCCGTAACGCTGGGCGCGCATATGCCGTCCGGCGATCTGGCAGCCGAGGAAGGTGCCTTTGAGTGCGACGGCGGTTACGGCGTCGAATTCCTCGGGAGAAATGTCGAACAGCGGCGTCGTTCGGGTCAGCGCGGCGTTGTTGACCAGCACGCCCACGCCGCCCCACCACTGCGTTGCCGCGGTAAAGGCCGCTTCGAACCGGGCCGGATCGCGCACGTCGATCGCCAGCGTCGCGACTTCGCCGGGTAGCTCCTTGGCGGCGCGGGTCACCGCATCGCCATCGATATCGGTCATCAGGACGCGGAAGCCGTCGGCGGCGAGTCGGCGCGAAATCACCCGGCCAAGACCGCCTGCCGCGCCGGTGACGATCGCCACATTGTGCCAGGCCGGCAGGCTCACAGCAGGAAGCTCATGCCGGCGAGGGCATCGGTTGAATTGAGCAGGCGCACGACCTTTTCGACCAGCCGGATCTCGCCCCCTTCGCGGCGCAGCGTGTAGGTCACGTTTGCGGCATAGGTGCGAAACCTGTCCCGCCGATATTCAACCAGATGCTGCGCGCAACGGATGCGTGTCGTGCCGTCCCGGGTAGCCGCGTCAAGCATGCGGAAGCGCGACAGGCTGCGCAGCGTGTGCGCGGCATCGCGAGCCGAGATGGATTCGCCGTTGGTCAGCCGCGCGACACGCATCCGCCGCATCGCCGCATCATCATAGGCATAGTTGAGCCGGTCGGCGAAATCTTCCGCCGCGGGGTCGATGGGGATCACATAGGTGCCGCCATCGGCCCAGAGCGCCAGCCAGGCGGCATAGTCGCGATGGTCGAGATAATCGGCCTCGAGCGAAATAAAGTTTACCGCGTCGCCCAGCGTGATCGCTTCGGTTGTCATGGTCATGCCGACATCATCCTTTTCCACATTTGATAGGCGGCGCGCATCCCCGTTTCAGCGGTGACGTCGCCAGCGTTGGTGGTTGTCTTGTCCTCGCCGCGATTGACCATGATCCAGGATGGATCGGCCGTCCCTGCCGAGCCGCGCTGTACGCGCTCCCATGCCTCGGCATCGTCGGGTGTGCCGAAACCCATCGGGCCCTGGAAATGCTCATGCAGGCGCATGCGGGCGCGGTTGGCGATATCCGGGCCGCCATCCATGCCGATGGCGATGTGGCGGATTTCGGTTTCATCGACCGCGAGTGGCCGCAGCACGCGGAAAAAGGCCATCGAGCAGGCGATATTGGGGAAAAGGTTGAGGTTGAACCCGGACCCGCCAACCGCACGGACGATGCGCCGCACTTCCTGCTCGCTATAATCCTTGCGCAGTTCCTCGGCGATCGCGGCAAAGCGATCGGGGATGTCAGCTTCGAGATTTTCTTCCAGATCGACCAGTTCGGGGATCATCACCATCACGCTGTGGCCGTTGCCGAGATCCTCGACATAGCCGCCTGCATCCATGAACGAGAACAGATCCTCGGTCGCGCCGTCGAGCGACGTCAGGAAGCTCTTGTGCACGATAGGAAAATGATAAGCGTCTGTGGTGTTCTCGAGCTGGATCTTCCAGTTGCCCGGAAAGGTGAAGCGATGCTCGCCCAGCGTCTTGACCGGGAAGCCGCTGCCCTGCTTCATGAACAGGTCGATCCACGGTTTGGCGCGGCCGAGATAGTTGTCGAGCGGCTCTATATCATGATTGAAGGTCGCGAAGATGAGGCCGTTATATTCCTCGACGCGCAGCTGGATGAGGCCATAATCGGCCTTGTCGAAGTTTTTATAGCCCTTGGGCAGCGGCACGCCGCGCAGCCGGCCATCCTGCCCATAGGTCCAGGCATGATAGGGGCAGACGAAGCCTGGCGCATTGCCCTTGCGCACCTCGCAAACCGTGGCGCCGCGGTGGCGGCAACGATTGACCATGACATGCACGTCACCAGCACGAGTGCGGCTTACGATGACCGGCTGGCGGCCGACATGGGTGGTAACGAAATCGCCCGGATTGGGAATGTCGCTGCGATGCGCGACCCAGACCCAGGTGCGGTTGAAAATCCGGTCGATTTCCTGCTCGAAGATCGCCGGATCGCGATAGAGCGAGATATGAACGCGATCGGGCTGGACCAGATCGCCGAAATTGTCTGCTGTCATTTGCTGGCTCCATAACTGGCCTGTTCGGGCACGGGGATATCGGCCGTGTCGGTCCAGTGATCGACGCGGCGCGAGAATATGTTCGCGGTGCGAAACTCGGCGATCCGCCAACGGCCGTCTTCGCGCGCAAAGCGCATGGTGAGCGCTGCGCTGCGCAGGTCGGCGCTGCCATCGGCATAGGTCGACGTTTGCAGCATCATCCATTCGCCGGTGGCGCTGACGCTGTCGTCCGATACGGCAATGTTTTCAGCCGAGAAGAAATGCGCGGTCATCGCGAAATGGGGCTGCGGTACGCAATAGCTGCGGATCATCGCCACAATCGCGTCGCGCCCGTCATAGCCGCCGAACGCCTGCTGATAGCGGCCATAGCCCTGCCAGCGGGCATCGCGCGTGAACAGGCCGCCCAGCTCGCCGAACGGGGTGTCCGGGCCGAGATGGTCGCAAATCTGGAAATAGCGCGCGACGACGCGGCGGATGGCGCTTTCCGCCTCCAGCCGGTCGATCCGCGCGAGAATGGCCGCCTCATTCATTCGGGCATGACCAGTTCGCGACCGAGACGTGCCTCGACGCGCATATATTTCCACAGGCGATGCTCGCCCACTTCGATGGTGCGGAACAAGCCGCAAATGGCAACGGCGGTCTCGCGATCGGGAATGTCGGCGAGGATATAGAAGGTCCACGGCCAGCCGGTGGGCGAGGTGCCGACCATCGTCTCGTCATCATCGAACGTGCCGAGAATGGTGACGCCGGGCATCTCACGGATCATCCGCAGCATGCCACCGGTGGCTTTCAGAACGGTCGGAATATCCTTGCCGGGCAGGTCGAAAAAACCTTGCAGCACGGCGCCGCAAAACAGGGCGCGAATTTTCTTGGGAGCATCGGTCATCATCTATGTCCTTGGAAAATAGGGTCAGGGGTAGCCGGGGGGCGGGGTCTTGCCGAGCAGGACTGCGCCGCCTGCCTGCCAGGTGCCGTCATTCATGAAGGCATGCTGCGCGACGACGAGCGCGTCGAGCAACAGGCGCGAGAGCGGATGCTTGTTGAAGATGCCGGTCGTGCCGGCCATCTCGAATGCGCGGCGGGTGACGTCGGCGCCGGTTTTGGCGATGTGCGTCGAGGCGATCCGCAAGCCGGCGACGTCGATGGGCGTGACGGCATCCCCGCGTGAGACGCGGTCCCACATCGCGGCGGTTTCCTCGTAGAACCATGCCCGTGCCGAGCGTAGCTGCGCTTCCATCTGCGCGAGCGCGGTCTGGAAGGCGGGGCGGTCGGCCATGGATGGCGCGCCGGTGATCGAGCTTTTGCGCGTCGCCAGCTTCACCACCTCGTCGATCGCCTCGCGCGCAATGCCGGCACTGACGATGGCGAGCACCTGCGTCGCCATTGCCATGGTCGGATAGCGATAGGCGGCAGTATCGATGGAGGGCGGCGCGCCGCGGATCAGTGTCCAGTCTTCCGGAACCAGCACATCCTCGACAACCAGATCGTGGCTACCGGTCGCAAACATGCCGATCGTGTCCCAATTCTCCTCGATCGTGACCTGATTTCGCGGCATCACCGCCATGCGCGGCAGGCCGCCGCTCTCGCCCTCGACCTTGATGCCGACGCCGATCAGCGAGGCGCCCATGCTGCCCGAGCCGAAGCCCCAGCGCCCGTTGACGCGATAGCCCTTGCCCTCGGGCGTTGCGGCATGCGGCGGGAAGACCGCGCCGGCAAAGACGACATCGGGACTCTCGCGATAAAGTTCGGCCAGCGTCGTCGCCGGCAGCGAGGAGAGATATTTGCTCGCAAAGCCGAAGCTGGCGACCCAGCCGGCCGACCCGTCAGCGGCCGAGATGGTCTCGATCAGCTGGAGAAACTCCATTGGCGTCATCGCGCCGCCACCAAACTGCTCGGGCACGAAGGCGCGGTAAAGACCGATGGCCTGGAATGTCTCGACAATATCCTGCGGAATATGACCCAGCCGGTGCAACTCGGCCCGCCGGGAGCGGATGTCATCGAGCATGGGCTGGAGAAGGGGGCTGGCAAGGCCCAGAGTGCGGGTCTCCTTCACGCTGGTTCTCCTTTGATGAAAACGGGGATGGTGCGGGCCAGCGCGCACAGCGCCTCGTCGCCGCCACGCTGGCCGACGAGCTGGAGCGACACGGGCATGCCGCCGGCTTCGCCGATGGGCAGGGCGATGGCGGGGTGGCCCGACAGGTTGAACGGGCGGCAATTGGCCGTCATCGGGATTGCCGCAGCGGGGTCGGCGGCGGCGAGCAGCGTTGGTGGGGGGCAGGGGAGTGTTGGCAGGGCGATGGCGTCGAACTCGCCGAGGAGCGCATCGACCGCCGCCGTGAAGCTCGCTCGCACCGTTTCGGCCTCGGCAAGCATGGTGTCGCTGATCCGCGCTGCTGCGGTGAGGCGGTCATGCACATCACGCCCGACAAGGCCGCTGGCGAGCAGCGCGGCAAAGGCGTTTGCGGTTTCGCGACCGATGATGTGCAGGCCGGCGAGCTGCGCCGCCTCCATCCCCGGGAGCGCGGCGAGGGTGCAGGCGGCACCGGCTTGCGCGGCGGCCAGCACCATTGTTGCGATGTTATCGTCGGCCGGCGTGGCGATGACGGCGATACGCGGCGTTTGCGGGGCTGGCGCGCCTTGCCAGTCAGGGGCGAGCATCGCCATCGCCCGCTCGATATCGGCGACCGAGCGCGCAAAGGGCCCGACGCAATCGAGGCTGCTCGCGGATGGCGTCAGTCCATCGCGGCTGAGCCGGCCGAAGCTTGGCTTGAAGCCGACGACACCGCAGCAGGCGGCCGGCACGCGGACCGATCCACCCGTGTCCGTCCCGATCGCGATATCGACCAATCCTGCGGCGACCGCCGCCGCCGAGCCGCTCGACGAACCGCCGGGCACGAGGGCGGGGTAGAAGGGGTTGATCGGTGTGCCCGTCCAGCCATTTACGCCGGTTACGCCATAGGCCAGTTCGTGCATGGTGACGCGGCCGGCAATCGTGCAGCCGGCAGCGCGCAGCCGGGCGACAACCGCGGCGTCGCGCGCTGCCGGTGGGCGGCCGGCGAGCGCGCGGCTGCCGGCCGTCGTGGTCTCGCCGGCGACATCGATACAATCCTTGATTGCGACCCGCATCCCGGGGCCATCATGGGGCCCGGTCAGGAAGATCGCGCGATGCGCCGGCGCGGGGGTCATTGGATGCTCGATGCGGGGCGTGCGTCGGCGGGATCGTTACGAAAGATCTGGCCATCCTTCATGACGAACGAGACGTTCCGCAGAGCCGCGATGTCGGCGAGCGGGTCGGCGCCGACGGCGATGATATCGGCGATCTTGCCGGTTTCGAGCGTGCCGAGATCCCCGGTCCGTTCGATCAGATCGGCCGCGGTGACCGTGGCTGCCTTGATCGCATCGGCGGCAGGCATGCCCTCCTGCACATAAAGTTCAAGTTCGCGGGAATTATGGCCATGTGGGTTGATCCCTGCATCGCTACCCGCAGCGATCTTCACGCCGGCGCGATAGGCCGCCATCATGCGCGGGCCATGCTTGGCGAGGAAATTCTGCATGACCGCCAGCATCGGTCCCTTGGCGGTCAGGATATCCTTGCGGATATTATCCTGCACCGAGAGCGTTGGGACGAGAAAGGCGCCGTTCTTCTTGAACGTCTCGATCGCATCGGCCGGTGTGTAGGAGCCATGTTCAACGGAGTTGACCCCGGCGCGCAACGAGGCGCGGATGCCGTCTTCGCCATGGGCATGGGCGGCGACGCGCAATTGGCGCGAATGGGCGGTTTCGACGATGGCGCGCAGCTCATCGTCGAGGAAGGTCGCCGGCGCGCCCCGAAGCCCACAGGGCTGGCTGCCGCTGCAGGTCGCATAGACCTTGATGACGTCGGCGCCCATGTCGATCTGTCGCCGTGTCGCGGTGCGGCAGCTCTCGACGCCCGAACAGGCGCCGGGGCCTGTGTCTGCGCTGGGGCGCAGGGTGCTGACCGCGGTCAGGATGCGGGGGCCTTCGAGCTTGCCCGCCGCGATCGCCTCGCGCAGCACGACATTGTTCCAGCCAAAACTGCCAAGATCGCGCACCGTCGTATAGCCGGCCATCAGCGTCTTGCGTGCGTTGCCGATCGCATCGACCAGTTGGGTCACATCGGTCCGTTGATCCGCGCTGGCGCCTTCGAGGTTATCGGAAACATTTTTGAGCTTGAGCGGCGGCTCTTCTCCGCTGTTCATTGACAGGTGGACGTGCATGTCCATCAGACCCGGCAGCACGAAGCGGTTGCGCAGGTCGACCAGTTCGACATCGGCATCGGTAATCGCGGCCGGAGCGGTGTAGCCTTTGTCGATGCGCTCGATACGGTCGTTGCGCACCACGATCGTTCGTTCGCGCAGCGGCTGCTGGCCCGGCACCGCGAGCAGCCAGCCAGCCTGAACCAGCGTGACCTTGTCGCGCGCGGGCGCGGCCGGCGTGGTCTCCTTGGCAGCGGATGGAGCGACATCGTCGAGATGGGCATAAGCCGGACTGGAGAGGGCGAGGCCCGCGGCCAGATAGAATGCCAGTTTCTTCACAATCACTTCTCCTTGCGCGCGGCGGGATTCCAGTCATTCGCACCCTGAAAAGGCGGGACGGCGACTGGTTTCATGTCTTTGACGCGGTCGAGCAGCAGCTTGACGGTGGCATCGAGTTGCTGGTCGATGCCGCGCGCCAGCAGCCCCGGGTCATTGTCGATCTCGATATCCGGCTGGACGCCTTCATTCCCCTCGGCCCACTGGCCGTTGACGGTGTAGACGCGCTGGGGGGCCGGCGAGATGAAGCCGCCATTGATGAGCGGTAGCGACAGGCCGGGGCCAATAAGCCCGCCCCAGGTGCGCGTGCCGACAAGCGGGCCGACCTTTGCGGTTTTGAACAGCAGCGGAAAACCATCACCGCCGGAATAGCTCCAGCCGTTGGCGATCATGGCCTTGGGGCCACGGTGTGCCAGTTCGGGCAGTGGATAGTCGTGGCTGTTGCGTGCCCGGAAATAGACGAGGGGCGGCCGGTTGAGCAGTTCGACCATCCGGTCGCCCAGGGCGCCGCCGGTGTTGAAGCGTTCGTCAATCACCAGCGCGTCCTTGTTGAACTGCGACCGGTACTGGATCATCAGCTCGTTCTGGCCTTCGGCGCCGGTATTGGGGACATAGATGTAGCCGACGCGTCCGCCCGATGCGGCCTCGACCTTGCGGCGGTTCTCCTCGACCCATGCCAGTTCGCGCAGCTTGCGCTCGCTGGCCAGCGTCTTGACGGTGATAGTGCGTTCGGCGCCGCCGGGGCGCAGCACGGTCAGGCTGACCTCCTTATCCGCAAGATTGGCAAAGGCCGCCCATGGATCGGGGCTGTCGTTCAGCTTGTTGCCGTTGACGGCCAGCACATAATCGCCTTCGCGCACGTCGAGCGCCGCAGCGTCGAGGGGCGAGCGCACCTCGAAGCTGCGCGCGCCGGTGCGGTAGATCCTGGCGATCTGATATTGGCCGTCGACCAGCGTGAAGTCGGCCCCGAGCAGCCCGACATTGGTGGCGTCGCCGCGCGGGCGCGGTGCGGTGGCGGAGGCATAGACGTGGCCGCCGTTCAGTTCGCCCATCATCTCGCGGACGATGAAGGTCAGGTCGTCATCATTGGTGACGAAGGGCACCAGCGGCGCGAAACGCTCGCGCACGAGGGCCCAGTCGACCCCATGATTGCCCGGATCATAATAAAAGTCGCGCCCATACCGCCAGGCATCGTTGAACATTTGCCGCGCTTCTGCGGCGGGATCGACAGTGGCGGTGAGCCGGGCCTTGTCGATGCTGGCCGGGCGGCCCTTGTCGGCGTCGACCAGATAGAGCTGGGTGTCGGCGCGAGTGAGGAGCTGGCGGTCATTCGCATCGGCGAGTGACAAGCCCTTCTCGGCTTGTAGCACGCGCACGGTTTCACTGGCATAATCATAGCGTTCCAGCTGGTTCGCACTGTTACGGTCTTCGCCCTGCCGGATGAGCACATAGCCATTGTCGACAGGCCGGATCGCCGAGAGCAGGCCGGGCTTGGGCGGCAGGATTGTCAGGCGATTTTCGGCGCCCGCCAGGTCGATGGTGACGTCCTGACGGCGCCCCGGCTTGCGCCACCCCTTGGCGCCGGGCGAAGCCAGATCAGCGCGCAGCGGAATGATGCTGGCGACGGTGCCTCTGGTGTAAGTCCAGGTCGCGTCGAACGCCTCATCGCCATAGGTCGGATCGAACTTGCGGTGCGATAAGAGCAGCAGATAATTGCCACCCGGCTCGAACATCGGCGCGAAGTCATCATAGGCGCCGGATGTTAGTTGGTGCCGCTCGCCACTCTTTGTGTCGAAGAGGAAGACGGCATTGTTGCGATTGTCGAGACCACGCGCATAAGCGAGCCAGCGACTGTCCGGCGACCAGGAGACGGTCGCCTCGACCATATCGTGATGATAGCCCCACAGACCTTCGTCGACGCGGGTCTTGGTCCCGCTCGCGACATCGACGATCCATAATGTCTGTTCATGGTCGAACAGGGCGATGCGGTGGCCATCGGGTGACCAGAAGGGATTATAGCGCAGGCCCGGGCCGAAATCGGCGATCTTGCGCGCGCTGCCATCGGCGGCGTTGCGCACATAGAGCGCATATTCGCCATCGGCGTCGCTGACATAGGCGATATCGCCGCGTGTATTGGCGCGCGGGAAGCGTTCGGCAGAGCCGGATGTCGCGCTGAGGTTGCGGACTGTCTTGCCGCCTTTGGCATAGGCGAAAATATCACCGCGCGCCTCGATCACGACGCCGTCGGGCGCCAGCGCTGCGCCCGTGATGCGGTCGCCAACAGGAATTTCCTTCGGCGGCGTTGCCACCGCCGCGCGATCAATGTTGACGGTGATCGTTTTCGTGCCGCCCGTTGCGGGATCGAAGATGGCCAGCCGGCCATCGGCTTCGAAGATGATGCGCGACCCGTCGGATGCCGGGCGGCGCACGTCGGTGTCAACATAGGTGGTGACGGCGGTGTCCGGTGCGCCCTTCTCCCCAAGAAGCCAGAGATTCGAGCGGCCCACGGCATCACGTTCGGACAGGAAATAGGTCCGTCCGCCCGTGATCATCGGCATGGAATCGGAAGCGGGGTGGTTCGTCAGCTTTTGCGTTGCGCCGGTTGCGAAGTCGAAGCGCCAGATGTCGGGCGCCCGCCCGCCATAATAGCGCTTCCACGCCTCTTCCTGGAAATCGCGCTGATAGGTGAACAGCAAGGCCGTGCCGTCGGGGGTATAGGTTGCGGTTTCGCCATATGGCAGCGGCAGACGCTCGGGCACGCCACCGGTAAGGGCGATGGTGTGGAGCTGGTCATAGGTGGCGCGCGGACTCGACATCGTCGAGGCGAACAGAATGGCCTGACTATCCGGGCGCCAGCCGACGACCAGATCCGCTGCCGGATGATGGGTCAGGCGGCGGGCCGGCGCGCTGTTGTCGACAGGCACGACATAAACGTCGGCATTGCCCTCGACCTTGGCCGTGACGGCAATCCACTTGCCGTCCGGCGAAAAGCGGACGCGGTTGAGCTCGCTCCCCGGTATCGCAATGGATCGGGCGTTGCCGCCATCATCATCGGCGATCCAGAGCCGGTCGGCATAGATGAAACCGATATGCCGTCCGCTGATATCGGGATAGCGCATCAGGCGTGCTTCTTCGGCCTGTGCCGGCATGGCGGCGCACATCGCGGTCGCCATTGCTGCGAGCCCGGCAATCAGTGGAACAGTCTTGAACGTCATTGCCGACAGCCCTCCCATGGCGGCGCCGGCATCGTCTTGAACGCGAACTCGAGCACCCTAGGGCGATGAAATTAGGGGGGGCGGCATCGGTCACAATCAAATGTTGCTAAAGGGAGGCATGACCTGATCTAATCCGGCGTGCGGCCGGGATTCCGCGCCATAAGCGGGGCTCATGTTTGCCGCAAATTTATCTCGTTTGTCGGGCGTCTCCACCTCCTCATAACTCAAGCCTATCTGGACGGGCTGTAATGAGGCCATCTTCCGGGTCGCTACGCGTCAAGCTGAAACACAGCGGCGCCGCGCTCGGGCAGTCGGGCCTTGAAGCTCTTAAGTGCGGCCGGTTTTGGGGAGGATGTATTCAATGGCATATAATGGCAATCAGGCAGTCGCGCCGTCACGCGCGTTGCGACTATATGGGGTGCTTGGCGCATCGATGATGGTGCTCGCGCTTGCGGCACCGGCGAGCGCGCAAGAAAGCGGCAACACAGCCGATCAGGCGGGCGACGGGACGATCGTCGTCACCGCGCAGCGCAAATTGCAGACGATTCTCGACGTGCCGGTCAGTGCGACTGTCTTCTCGGCCGAAACGCTTGAGGATCGTAACTATACAGACGCCAAGGATTATCTGCTGCAGACGCCGAACGTGTCGTTCCAGCAGGGTGGTCGCAACGGCGCGCGCGAAATCGTCATCTCGATCCGCGGCATTGCCGATCTGAAGGGCAGCGAAAAGGTTCTGACGCAGAGCGCCTTTGCCACCTATATCGACGAATTTTCTGCCGGTACGCTCGCGTCCGGCCAGGCCAACCCGGATATTTATGACGTCGAGGCCGTCGAGATCCTGCGCGGTCCACAGGGCGTGTTCTTCGGCCGCAACTCGGAAGGCGGCGCGATCAATATTCGCACCAAAAAGCCGACCGAGGAATTTTACGGTCGGGTCGACTTTGGCGTTGCGCGGTTCAACACCTATGAAGTTGGCGGCGTCATCAACGGCAAGATCACAGACGGCCTGTCGGCGCGTCTGTCGGTGCAGGGGCAAACGACAAAAGGTCCGCTGCGCAACCGTCACCCGATTGGCGGCGGGACCGATGCTGATTATCTGAACGCTCGCGGCCAGTTGCGCTGGCAGCCCGACATAGGCACCACGATTGATCTTCAGGTCAATCACACGATCGACAATTCAAACATGCAGCCGAAAATCGGCAGCTGTATCAATCAGGGCGCGTTCGGGCTTCCCTATGATCTTGCGACGCCTGAAATCCTCGGCGGCATTGGCTGCTATAATCCCAAGGGAGCGTTCACCGACTGGGTCGCCTCAGGGCCGGGCGGCACGCAGCCGCAACTCGGCGGTCTGAACGCGTCTGATTTCCGCAACAACAAGGACTCGCTCTATCAGGATACGCTCGATTACACCAACAACAGCACCACGCTGTTGATTGGTCGGGTCTATCATGAGCTGGGCGATTTTGCATCGCTGACCGCGGTGGCCGGTTACTCCGAGTCAAAGCAGGACCAGTTTCTCGATCTCGACCGGTCGGGCATCAAGGCAATTAATCGCCTGGGCGGCTTCACCACCAAGTCCCACAGTTTCGAAGCGCGTTTGTCCTCGCTCGGTGAGGATAATGTGATCGACTGGACGGTGGGTGGAATCACCTACAAGGAGAAGTTCGGCGCGGTTAACCAGATCCTGATCGAACAGGTGCTTGGTCCCTGGTTCCCCGGCGACAAGGCGAACGAAAACCGGATCGAGAACAAGCTGACCGGCTGGGCCATGTTCGCGAACGCCCAGTGGAATGTCACGGACAAGCTGTCGCTCATTGTGGGCGGTCGCTACTCCTTTGACCGGGGCACGAACCAGTGGTCCGACGTCTATGCCGCTTGCGCACGCCGCGCCGTTGGTGATCCGCTGGATACATCCACCGTGGCCGAGGGCAACGGCCCCTGCGAACTGACGCCGGAACAGGCGCTGCTCGATGCGCGCGGGCAGCTGCCAGTCTATGGTGGGATGATTACCGGTGGCCGCTATGAGCAGCGTACGGGCCGCTTCGCGACCGGCGCCGCGCATGATTTCTCGCCGCGGATCGCACTCAACTGGAAGCCGAATGACGATTCGTCGATCTATGCGAGTGTGTCGAAGGGCTATAAGCCCGCTGGCGGTCAGGCTAACCCCGACAGCGGCCTTGGCGGCTCCTCGTCGTTCGGGCGTGAAAAACTGTGGAACTATGAAATCGGCGGCAACGCCTATCTGCTCGACCGCCGACTGCTGTTGCAGGCCGCCGTCTTCTACATGGACTGGAAGGATTATCAGTTTACCTCGCGCCAGGCGCTTTGCGAGCCATTGGCGGGCGGCGATCTGATCATCGTTACGCCGGATCTTGATCTGGGAACCTGCGCACGTCAGCTTCAGGTCGATTCGGTGAGCAATCTGCCCAAGGCGGAATCGAAGGGCTTTGAGCTCTCGGCGACCGCGCGAGTCACGTCCGGGCTGACGATCAACGGTTCGGTCGGCTATCTGGATGCCAAATATGTCCGCGGCGAAGGGCTGGTCGGTGGTGCACCAACGGCGCTCGATGGCCTGCGCATCGGCAACTCGCCGCGCTGGACGGCTTCGGCGAATATCGAGCAGCGCTTCCGGGCACTCGGTGGCAATGCGACGCTCGCGGCGAACTGGAGCTATCGTGGCCCGACGAGCCTCGGCATTGTGGAAGCGTCCTCGATGACGTTCCCGGAGTCGATCGATGCGGTCAGTCTGTTCAATCTGCGCCTGACCCAGAATTGGGGCAACAACAAGCTGTCGATCAATCTCGATAACGTTCTGAACAACGAATATTATACTGCGTCGGAAGGCTTCAGTTTTGTTGGCCCGCAGCTCACCTATAATCCACGCACCTGGTCGGTGAAGTGGACGACCGAGTTCTGATCACATCGACGAGCAGACAATGTCTCGCTCTTGGCCCGTCTCGAAAGAGGCGGGCCATTTTGCTGTGTGTAACGTCCGGCCGTGTCGCAATTAGTATGGCGAATGCGTCTCATGAAATCTTCTCTCGGGCGGGTGTGCGCGTCTTTGCGCTAGAACGACGCAAAGCAGAGAGGAGCCCATGGCGCGCATCGAGAAAATCGAGGTGGTGATCGCGGACATGCCGACGATCCGTCAGCATGTCCTTGCAATGGCGACGATGACCACCCAGGCAATTACGCTCGTTTTCGTCCATCGCGACGACGGGGTTGTCGGCGTCGGTGAAGCCACGACGATCGGCGGGCTGGCCTATGGCGAGGAAAGCCCCGAGGGCGTCAAGCTGGCAATCGAAACCTATTTTGCGCCGCTGCTCAAGGATGCCGACCCGGATTTTCCGGCGCGGATCATGGCGTTGCTCGATCGGCATATCGTCGGCAATCGCTTCGCCAAATGCGCGATCGAAACGGCATTGCTCGACGCACTCGGCCAGCGCAACGGCCTGCCGCTCTCGGAGCTTCTGGGCGGTCGCCGCTGCGATGAGCTCCCGGTCGCGTGGACATTGGCGAGCGGTGTGACAGAGCGCGACATTGAGGAGGGCGAGACGGTTCTTGCCGCGCGCCGGCACAATATCTTCAAGCTCAAGATCGGCAAGCGGGCGGTCGCCGAGGATTGCGCCCATGTGGCCGCCATTGCACGGGCGTTTGAGGGGCGGGCGTCGGTCCGCGTTGACGTCAATCAATATTGGTCGCGGGCGCAGGCGAGTGACGGGATCGCGCGCTTGCAGGATGCGGGCGTGACGCTGATCGAGCAGCCGATCGCGGGCGATGATATTGCGGGGATGCAGGCGCTGTGCGCGCGTTTCGATTGCGCGATCATGGCGGATGAAGCGCTGACGGGGCCGGCGAGTGCGTGGCGCTATGCCCGTGCCGGCGGGGCCGATGTTTTCTCCATCAAGATCGCTCAGTCGGGTGGGCTGACGGCAGCAGGCAAGGTGTGCGCCGTCGCGCAGGCGGCGCATATCGCGCTATATGGCGGCACGATGCTCGAAGGTGGCATCGGCACGGCTGCCTCGGCGCATATGTTCGTCGCGGCCGGCGAGATGGAGTGGGGGACCGAACTGTTCGGCCCGCTGCTGCTCGCCGACGAGATCCTCGAGGAGCCGCTCATCTACCGTGATTTTGCGCTGCAGGTTCCGACAGGGCCGGGCCTTGGCGTGCGCATCGACCGTGAACGGCTGGCCCGTTTCGCCCGCCACTGACAACGAGGAGACTGGATATGCTGTTCATGGTCGAGATGACGGTGAACGTGCCGCATGACATCGATAAGGCGGCGTTTGAGGCGCTGAAGGCCACCGAAAAGGCGCGCGCGGAAGAGTTGCAGCGCGCCGGCACGTGGCGCCACCTTTGGCGGGTTGCGGGCCAATATGCCAACGTCAGCGTGTTCGACGTCGCCGACGCGGCCGAGCTTCACGACATCATGATGAGCCTGCCGCTCTACCCCTTCATGGACGTGCACGTCACGGCGCTGTGCCGCCATCCATCGGCGATCGACGCCGGCTGATTTCGACTTTCCAGGAGCAAGATTATGACGGATATCATGACGACTGCGGCTGTGCAGGCGCTTCTCGATCGCGCTGCCGGCATGAGCGAGGAAGGCGGCAACCCCCGCCTCAAGCTGATCATGCGCGATGTGCTGGAAGCGCTGATGACGATCATCGCGCGGCACGATATCACCGAGGATGAATTCTGGCGGGCGACCGATTTTCTGGGCCGCGCAACGCCCGAGTTCGGCCTGATCGTTCCCGGCCTCGGCATCGAGCATTTCATCGATCTGCATCTTGATGCCAAGGATGTGGCCGCCGGCCGAGACGGCGGCACGCCGCGGACCATCGAAGGGCCGCTTTATGTGGAGGGCGCGCCACTGGTCGATGGTGATCTGACCACGACCAACGATGTCAATCTGACGACCGACCCCGATGATACCGAGGAACTGACAATGTCCGGCCGCATCACCGGACCCGATGGCGAGCCGGTCAAAGGCGCGGTGCTGCATGTCTGGCATGCCAACTCGAAGGGCTTTTATTCCCATTTCGATCCCACGGGCGAGCAGACGGCCTATAATAACCGGCGCCGGATCAAGCTGGGGGCTGACGGACGCTATGCCTTCCATTCGAAAATGCCGAGTGGCTACAGCGTGCCGCCGGAGGGGCCGGCCGACCAGTTGATGAAGATGCTGGGCCGCCATGGCGATCGGCCTGCCCACGTCCATTTCTTCATCGAGGCGCCGGGCTATCGGACCCTGACCACGCAGATCAATTTCGGCGATGACCCGCGCGCGCATGATGATTTCGCCTTCGGAACGCGCGAAGGACTGTTGCCGGTGCCCGATCGCAGCAGCGGCCAGCCGACCATCCTGTTCGATTTCGTTCTCCAGCGGGCTGAATCGAAGGAGGAGGAGGCCTTTTCGGCTCGTCCGCGCGCGTCGGTATGAGCGATCGGTTCACCACCGACGACGGTTGCGCCATCGCCTTCGACTATCGCCCGGTCGCTGGCCAGCCGGTGCTCATGCTCTCGCCGTCGCTCGGCACGACAATGGCCCTGTTCGAGCCGCAGCTGGACGCACTCGGGGATCGCTTTTCGATGCTGCGCTACGATCCGCGCGGTCATGGCGCGTCGTCAGTCCCGGCCGGGGGTTATTCGCTCGATCGGCTCGGGCGCGACGTCCTCGGTCTGCTCGATCATCTGTCGATTGCGCGGGCGCATTTCGCCGGTGTGTCGCTGGGTGGCATGGTCGGCCAGTGGCTGGGCTACCGGGCGCCCGACCGGCTTCTCAGTCTGATCCTCGCCAACACCTCAGCCTATATGGGGCCGCCTGCGGGCTGGGCGAGCCGCATTGCGACGGTGTCCAGCCAGGGCATGGGCGCGCTGGCCGAGGCGGTGATCGAACGCTGGTTCACGCCGGACTTTCAGCAAGCGCATCCCGAGCAGGTCGATCATGCACGCGCGATGCTGCTTGCAACCGATCCGCAGGGCTATGCCGGGTGCAGCGCCGCAATCCGCGACATGGACCTGCGGCCGACAGCCACCTGCATCACTGTGCCGACGCTGGTCATTGGCGGCAGGCGTGACCCCGCAACACCGCCGGAGCATGCCCGCTTTCTGGCGGATAACATCACGAATGCGCGGCTGGTCGAACTGGACGCGGCACATCTTTCCAATCTGGAACAATCCTTCGCGTTCAATTCGGCGATCACAGAATTTCTGGAAGACGAGTCATGACCACTCTACGTACTGATTTCCTTGAAGGGATGAGCCGAGCGGCGGCTACCGTGAATATTATCACGACTGCCGGGCCTGCCGGGCGGGCGGGGCTGACAGTGTCGGCGATGACGTCGGTTTCGGCCGATACGCCCAAGCCGACCTTGCTGATCTGCATCAACGCGCGCAGCGCCGGCGCCTTGCCAATCATTGAAAACGGCGTTTTCGCCGTCAACGTGCTTGGCGAAGGGCAGGCGGACATGTCCGATGTGTTCGCCGGCCGCTCGGGTGCGCAGGGCGATGCCAGATTCGGCTGCGCACACTGGCAAGCGGGCGTGACCGGTGCGCCGCTGCTTGACGGGGCACTCGCTTCCTTTGACTGCCGCGTCACCCATCATCGTCAGATCGGGACACATCATGTCCTGTTTGGTGAAGTTGAAGCCGTGCATTTCTCCGGCGAAGGGCGGCCACTCATCTATGCGCAGCGCTGCTACGCCGTGCCCACCGAATTGAGCGCCTGAGGCCCTGCCAAATTAGGCGGACTAATCCGTAGAGGCAGTTTGTTTCAATTGTCCGGACGGCTCCAGTTGTCGAAAAACATGGACGAGCGACACGGCTGCGCCCCCACAGAAAGGCCGCCGCGCATCGAAAACCGAACGGGATCGAGGACGATAATGACAAAAATGACGGGTGCCGAGGCACTGCTGACCCAGATTCGCGCTAATGGCGTGGACACCATCTTCGGCCTCCCCGGCGGGCAGCTCGATTATTTCTTCGACGCCATGTACAAGGAAGGCGACAAGCTTCGCCTGTTCTGCACCCGCCACGAGCAGGGCGCCGCCTATATGGCGTTCGGCTATGCCCGTTCGACCGGCAAAACCGGTGTCTATACCGTGGTGCCGGGCCCCGGCGTTCTCAACAGCACTGCCGCGCTCTGCTCGGCCTATGCGACCAATTCACCCGTCCTTTGTTTGACCGGACAGATCCCTACGGCTGGCCTGGGCAAGGGCATCGGCTATCTGCACGAATTGCCAGACCAACTCGCCACGATGCGCACGCTCACGAAATGGGCCGATCGCGCGATGACCGCCGAAGAGGCACCCGAGTTGGTCAACGAGGCGTTCCGCCAGATGCTGGGCGGGCGTCAGCGTCCGGTCAGCCTCGAAATGCCGATGGATATCATGGCGGCGACCCGCGACGTTCAGGCGTTGCCGGCTGCGGTCATTCCGGCCGGGCCTGCGCTCGATCAGGATGCAATCAATGCGGCGGCCAGATTGTTGGCCGGTGCCAGGCGTCCGCTCATCATCGCCGGTGGCGGTGCGGTAGCGGCAGGGGCTGACGTCGAGCGGCTCGCTCACTTCCTGCAAGCGCCGGTGGTATCGTTCCGCAGCGGCCGCGGTGTTATCAGCGATCGCAGCCATTTGTCGCAGATGTTTCCCGCCGGGAATGATCTGTGGAAGACCGCGGATGTCATCATCGGTCTCGGCTCGCGCATGGAGCAGCAATATCTCTACTGGGGTATCGGCCCCGACCAGAAGATCATCCGTATCGACATTGACGATGAGGAGTTCGAGCGGATCAAGCGCCCGGACGTGCGCGTGCATGCCGATGCCGCCGACGCCGTGCCGGCGCTGCTCACCGCGCTGGAGCGGATCACGACGCCGGCTGCCTCGCGTGAGGAAGAGCTGATGGGCGTGAAGGCACGCGTCCGCGAGGAGATCGCGGCCAAAGTGCAGCCGCAGTTTGACTTTCTCGAAGCGATCCGCCGCGCGCTGCCTGACGATGGCCTGTTCGTCGATGAGATCACCCAGTGCGGCTATGCCTCCTGGTATAGTCTGCCCGTCTATGCGCCGCGCACGCTGATTACCTGCGGCTATCAGGGCACGCTCGGCTATGGCTACGCCACGGCGCTGGGTGTGCAGGCCGCGCACCCCGACAAGGCGGTCGTCAACATCGTCGGTGATGGCGGGTTCATGTTCACCGCCAATGAGATGGCGACGGCGGCGCAGTATAACCTGCCGCTGGTCACCATCCTCTTCAACAACAACAAGTTCCAGAACGTCCAGCGGCAGCAGAAGGAGTGGTTCGGCGGTCGCCTGATCGCGTCCGATCTCACCAATCCCGATTTCGTCAAATATGCCGAGAGCTTCGGCATTCGCGGGGAGCGGGTGCACAATCCGGCCGATCTGGAGCGTGCGATCAAGGCGGCGCTGGAGCGCCGCGCACCGGCGCTGATCGAAGTGCCCACGCCGGACATGGCATCGCCCTGGCCCTTCATCATCCGCCCGCCGGTTTTCGAGCAGCAGGGGTGACGGAGGCCATGAACATGCACAGCGCGAGCCGCCTCAAGCCGGAGCCAACCACCGGGGTGGCGAGCCTCGCTCCCTATCAGCAAGGCAAGCTGGCGATTGCGGGGGTGGCTAATCCCCTGAAGCTGTCGTCGAATGAGTCGATGGCGGGCCCGAGCCCCAAGGCGCTCGCCGCCTATCGCGCCATGGCCGACCAGCTGGCGCTTTATCCCGATGGTTCGCAGCGGGCGCTGCGTGAGGCGCTGGCGCAGGTCCATTCGCTCGACGCCGATCACATCGTGTGCGGCAATGGGTCGGAGGAGCTGATCCAGCTCGTCATTCGCGCCTTTGTCGAGGCGGGCGACGAGGTTGTGCTCAGCCAGTATAGCTTTGCAATGGCGTTCATCCACGCCACCGCCCAGGGCGCGCGGCTTGTCGTCGCTGACGAGCCGGACCTGCGCCCCGATGTCGACAAGATGCTGGCTGCGGTGACGCCGCGGACCAAGATGGTGATCGTCGCGAGCCCGAATAATCCCGTCGGGCAATATCTGCCGGCCGCCGAACTGGCGCGGCTCGTAGATGGCCTGCCGCCCCATATCATCCTGCTGCTCGATGGCGCCTATGCCGATTATGTCGATGCGCCGGATTTCGATGCGGGCGAACGCTATGTCGAGGCCCGCGACAATGTCGTGATGACACGCACCTTTTCAAAGCTCTATGGTCTGGCCGGTTTGCGGATCGGCTGGATGTATGCGCCGCCGGGGATCATCGATGCGGTGCAGCGCATACGCACGCCGTTCAACGCCAACGCGGCCGCGCTTGCAGCTGCCGAGGCTGCGGCACGAGATACCGACTATGCCGATGCCATCCGGCGCGAGAATAATATCGAGCTGGCGCGTATTGCTGCCGCATTTGCCGGCAGTGGCATCGAATTCGTCCCGTCCGCCGCGAACTTCTATCTGCTGCGCTTCATGGCAGCCGGGCGTGATCCGGCTGGCGCGGCGGCGCATCTTGAAGCCGATGGCATCATTCCGCGGCCCGTCAACGCCGGCGGCCCGGCCGGTTGTTTGCGCATCACTGTCGGGCGGCCGCACCAGAATGACCGGGTGATCGCCTCGCTTCTCGCCTATATGCAGGGATAATCGCACATGCATCCGCTCTCTGCGCCGACATCGGCCTGGCTGGCCGCGACCCAGGCCTTTCTGATCGACGGGAAATGGACGGCAGGGCAGCGCGACGAGCGGCTGGCCTGTTTCGATCCGGCGACGGCGGCGCAGATCGGCGAGGCCCACAAGGCGACGGCGGCCGATGTCGATACCGCGGTGCAGACCGCGCGCCGCGCATTTGATGACCGGCGCTGGCGTGGCAAGACGCCCGCCGAACGTCAGGCAATTCTGCTCAGGGTCGCGGATCTGATGCTACGCGACGCGCAGCTTCTGGCCGAGCTGGAGACGCTCAACGGCGGCAAGCTTTACGGCAGCGCGCTGCACGGCGAGGTGCCGCACGCGGCTGAAACCTTCCGCTATTATGCCGGCTGGGTCACCAAACTGGGTGGTCAGCTGTTTGAACCGTCGGTGCCCGGACGGCACTATCATGGCTTCGTGCGGGAGGAACCGATCGGGGTTGCCGCGCTCATCACGCCGTGGAATGGCGCACTGGTATCGGCAGCGTGGAAACTCGCCCCGGCGCTCGCCGCGGGCTGTTCGTGCATCCTCAAGCCGGCCGAACTGACACCGCTCTCGTCGCTCTATCTCGGCGCGCTGTTGCTGGAAGCCGGCGTGCCGGACGGCGTCGTCAACATCCTGCCTGGCGCCGGGCGAGATGTCGGGTCGGCACTGGTTCGCCATCGCGGCGTTGCCAAGGTCTCGTTCACCGGCTCGACTGCCGTCGGCCGGCAACTGATCGTCGACAGCGCGGATAATATCACACGGCTGTCGCTCGAACTGGGCGGCAAATCGCCCTTCATCATCTTCGCCGACGCTGACCTTGATGTGGCAATCCCGGCCGCGGCAGACGCGATCTTCTCCAATGCCGGGCAGGTCTGCGTCGCCGGCTCGCGCATCTATGCCGAGCGGGCGATTGTCGATCAGGTTGTCGAAGGCGTGTCCGCTCTTGCCCGGTCCTACCGTCTGGGCCCGGGCTTGGATCCGGCGAGCACGATGGGGCCGCTGATCAGCGGTGCGCATCGCGGACAGGTGCATGCGATGGTCGAACAGGCGCGCGTGGGCGGGGCAAGCA